>ENA-OSET01000069-OSET01000069.1-sediment-metagenome-genome-assembly--contig:-NODE-69-length-117968-cov-6.814328_pt1 | contig 117968 bp, 108 predicted proteins | sample MGYA00237882_ERZ534229 | MGnify/ENA primary metagenome ERZ534229 (study PRJEB26408, sample SAMN06266212) | sediment metagenome | isolation source: Hudson Canyon methane seep mesocosm | place... | reverse complement strand
AGCCGAATATATGGCAGCAATGAGTGTTGTTAATCAGTCAAATTGGTGTCTTGCAATTGGAGAGGGTCCATATATGGTATTAATAATCAACTCAAACAATTTGGTTTTATCCCCTCTCCCTGAAAAATCTATCAATTCTTTAAAATTGAAACCTAGTTTTGTCAGTAAATGAATCGACTTTTCATTATCGACAGAAGTGATCGCTAATATTTTATCATTCAGTTTTCGTTCAAGGGCATCAGTCATCACAAGTTTTGCCGCTTCTAAAGCAAAGCCCTGTTTTCGATAATTGGGTAAAAATGCAAAGCCAAGGTCGGGGTGAGGTAGTGTAGGGCGCTTTAATAGACCACATAATCCAATTGGAGTTTGATGCTCGAGTGATTCAACTAATAACAAACCGGTAGCATGTTGTTGATACATGGTTTGTGGTCCATTTTTAATATAGAGCAAAGCTTCCTGTCTGTTTTTGACACCATGGTCGCCGATATATCTAAACCAATCTGGGTCGTTCAGCAGTTCAACAATAAAGTCTGCATCTTTGGTCGTTAATTTTCTTAACTTTAATCGAGGTGAGCTGAGGACTTTCATCTATCAGTATCTTGTCGATATTGTAATACTTGCTGCTGCTCTAAAAGTTTATCAATTTGTTTTTGTTGCTGCAGTGTGACATTTGCCGCTCTCGCGTAGCGTGCATTATTACGGTCGTTTACCCAGCCATGCTGCCAAAAGTGGGTGTGTTGGATAAAGTCAGCAGCAAAGTCATCGATTGCCAAATCAAGACATCCTACAAGACAGGTGTCCAAGTATGTTTGATTGATCGGGTAGTGGATGTCGGCTTGTTCTTTATGTAAGTTGGCACATATCCATATTTTGTTGTTATCTGGATTAGCGCGAATGTTATTAAGTTCAGTTTGCGTCAATGCAGATTCTTGGGCGGCCTGTATGTTGACTGGGTCGACTTCAACAAATTGATAGTCTTGCTCACGGGTACGTAACTCAGCAGATATTTGTTCTATGGGTAACAACACTGCGTTTAGTTGGGCAGACTCAATTTGACTTACACCTAAACCAGTTTGTAAGTCTGCTAAACCCCTTGCTAACCATTCACGTCGCCATCCTTCTAAAACAATAGGCATGTTTGGGCAAAAGATATTTGAATAACGTGAGCGGCTATCATGACTCAGCAAACTGCCATAACCCACAAGGTAGTGTTTTTGCTTAGTTGACATAAAACTTCACAAGTACTAAAGCCATCAAAGCCACATGGGGATAAGCTACAGTAGGTTTAAGGGACTGTTTAATATATTCACCAACCAAACCAATAGTGTTTGGTCGAGATTGCCCCCACGCTAGATTAAATTGCATGCCTATTGGTATCGCATTTTCTTGAATCGCAAGCGGAAAATCTTTGATTGCTTGTTCTACAACCTCAAGACGTAAGCCGATTCTATGTTGAAAGGTTTTCCAAATCCCGTCTTGTAGCCATAAAATAGCAATAACTAACAAGCACCATAAACCAGCATTTAGAGCAAAAACTAGAATGCAGCAGATTAAAATGCAAAAAAGTTTGATGGCTAAGGAGCATTTTTCATAACTGTCGAACTGGGTTTGTAGTGTTACCCATTCATTTTGTAACGTGGATATTTGTAAATCAGGCATAGAGTGTTTATTGACCTTTTATCGTTTTTCACGGAATAACGTTAATAACTTCCCATTCTTAAATAACTTATACAGGCAGTGACACAAAAATGTCCAATCTAAGCTCGACTATTTTCAAAAGCGATGACTTGGTCAATACTAGAACAGTTAAAAGCCAGCATTAAAAGTCTATCAATACCTAGTGCAACGCCAGCACATGCTGGCAATCCTGCATTTATCGCGGCGATAAAATTTTGATCTATGGGCATCATTTCCAATCCTACATTTTTACGTTTGATATTATCTTGCTCAAAACGTTTCAGTTGCTCTGCTCCATCGGTTAGTTCATGGAAACCATTCGCCAATTCTATGCCTTGAAAATACAACTCGAATCGCTCGGCTACTAGTGGGTTGGTTGCGCTTATTTTAGCTAATGCAGCTTGACTGGCGGGAAAGTCCAAAACAAAGCAAGGACGGTCTTGGCCTATTTGGGGCTCAATGTGCTGGCTAAACAACAGCATTAGTAATGTGTCTTTGTTGCTCTCTTTGGCTGCCAGTTCAGCATGGCCATATTGGCTTGCCAAATTTTGGATCTCGGCCAGAGTCGATGTTAGTGGATCGCATCCCAAATGTTGCTTGAACACATTTTGATAAGTCACTCGTTCTGCCGTATCACAGCCTAATATCAACTGCATGAGTTCATCAATTTCACTCATTAACTGCAGATGATCAAAGCGCGGTCTGTACCACTCAAGCATAGTAAATTCAGGATTATGAAAATTCCCCACTTCTTCGTTTCTAAAAGACTTACAGATTTGATAAATAGCACCACTGCCAGCACTTAAAAGTCTTTTCATGGCAAATTCAGGAGAGGTTTGTAAATACAGGGTGCATGCTTGTGGTGTATTGGGGTGATTAAATTGGGTCGAAAAAGAATATAAATGTTCATCGGTCACAGTGGCATGACTCAAGGAAGGAGTATCTACCTCAAGCACATCACGAATTGCAAAAAACTGTCTGATTTTTTGCAACACTAAGGCCCGCTGTTTTAATGCTTCGATTGAAGCACTAGGTCGCCATTTATCTGCTTGCATTGTTTTCCCATTTTTAAACAATAAAAAAGCCCACTAACGTGGGCTTAATATATTTTGAAGCGGTATAGGTATAACCTATTTTTGCGCTCTAGATACGTATTCGCCACTACGAGTATCGACTTTAACGACTTCGCCAGTTTGCACAAATAAAGGCACTCGGATAACGGCACCTGAAGATAAAGTAGCAGGTTTACCACCGGTACCAGCAGTATCGCCCTTAAGACCAGGATCTGTTTCAGTGATTTCAAGTTCAACAAAATTAGCCGGTTGCACAACAATAGGTGCGCCGTTCCAAAGAGTAATGGTGCAAGTGTCGTTTTCTACTAACCACTTAACGTTTTCACCTACTGCTTTTTCATCTGCGGCAATTTGTTCGAATGTTTCATTATTCATGAAATGCCAGAATTCACCATCGGTATACAAATAGGCCAGTTCGGTATCCAACACATCGGCACCTTCTACTGAATCACCTGATTTGAAGGTTTTTTCTATTACTTTTCCTGAAATAAGTTTGCGAATTTTAACCCGACTAAAGGCTTGGCCTTTACCTGGTTTTACTAATTCATTTTCAAGAATGTTGCAAGGTTCGCCGTCGAGCATTATCTTTAAGCCCGCTTTAAACTCATTTGTGCTGAAATTAGCCATGTGTCCCCGTAATGTAACTATGCTGAGTCTGTAATTGTCACAAATAATACCTAAAAAACTGCTGGCTGTAGAGAACAACTGGCAAAAAGAAATGGCTATGTCCTTTTCAAACCCACTTTCGTTGCTTGAATACTTAGAATTACCTTTAGAAAACTTCGAAGATGATATTAAGGCAAGACAACTTTTCCCAATGCGAGTGCCTCGTCCTTTTGCCAAAAGAATGAAAAAAGGCGATCCCCTCGATCCTTTGTTTAGACAAGTGTTTACCAGTCGTAGTGAGTTTGTTACCTCAGAAAACTTTTCGACCGACCCACTACAAGAACAAAACAATAAGCAACCTGGGATTCTGCATAAGTATCAAAATCGACTTTTGCTGTTGGTAAGGGGCGGCTGTGCTGTGAACTGCCGTTATTGTTTTAGAAGACACTTCCCTTACACCGATAACCATTTAAATAAACAACAATGGAAACAGGCATTAGATTATATTGCAGCTAACCCACAGCTCGACGAAGTGATTTATTCCGGTGGCGACCCATTGATGGCTAATGATGATTTTCTAGCATGGCTAACCAACCAGATAGAGGCTATTCCACATATCAAACGATTGCGTATTCACACGCGTTTGCCGGTGGTTATTCCTTCTAGGATTACAACTGAGTTAATTGCTTGGTTTACCCAATCCCGTTTGAAACCTGTGATGGTGTTGCACGTTAATCATGCCAATGAAATTGATACTGCGCTTGCTAAGTCAATGCAAAAGTTAAAACAGGCGGGTGTAACATTACTCAATCAGGCAGTGTTGTTGAAGGGCATAAACGATACCGCGGATGAACAAATTGCATTAAACGAAGGTTTGTTCGAGATAGGCGTGATGCCTTATTACTTACATGTTTTAGATAAAGTACAAGGCGCTGAACATTTTGATTCACCTGACAGCAAAGCAAAACAGTTGATGCGGGAATTGATAAAGCGTCAGCCGGGTTATCTGGTGCCTAAGCTCGTGAGAGAAATAGGTGGCCAGCCCGGCAAAACGCCGCTTGATTTACAGCTTCATCCATAGGGTAACTATTAAAGGAACCCCATTATTATCAGGCAAAGGTGTCGATATTGGACCCAATTGCTGAGTTAGCAGATGAAGTTTTAGGTGCTGCAGCAGCTTCGATTAGATCTAATGTCGCTTGACCCTCTACTTTTTGCTGTGATTTAGCAAGTTGTAGAGACTTTATTTCAAGCGTCGAACTAACCGACGAGTGACTCGCTCCTGAAATATCCATACAGTGCTCCTTATTACTTGTAGCAGAGTACAAAAACGGGCAAAATCGCCCGCATCAAATCTATATCGACAACCTTAAGTAAAACTTTAGTTATGCAAACAATCATTCAAAGCCTCAGCGAAAACGTACAACTTATTTATAGAAAATCTATTGATGCCGATCAAGTCATTAGCCGTTTGCAGCATGATGGAAAAGGCAAGTTTAGTGCTATTTTTGCCAAAGACGCAGGATTTACCACTAATAGTCGTTTGTTTAAACCTTATGTAGAAGAATTAGCGAATGAAGTGTTAGCGTTAGAAAAAATAGCTCAAGATGAGCTAAAAGAACAACTGCCTAGCATAGTCAAAAAAATTGAATTGATGCTTAAAACCCTGAATCAATTTCAAAAAACAGCCCGTTAGTTTCTAACGAGCTTTATGTATAGGTAATTCAGCGATTCTATTATTGATGCTGCCTACCATTTTAAGATACTCAGGGCTGTCTACTTCAGTAAAATCACGGCTAAATTCACTTTTGCTTAAGCCTTCAGGTAAGCCCTTGATGCTAGGAAAAAATAGGCTTTCATCAGTGTTGCCAGCAAGTATATTTTGTATCGAAGTAGCGCTAGAAGGGGTTGTCGCAGCCACAGCAAATTCTACTCCCGCAATATCCGCTGCCAAGTCTACAAAACTATAACCACTGCCATCGTCACTTCTATCCATTAACTCTTTGAATTCACCAATGGCGATACTCAAACCTTGTTCGGATAATATTTTGATGGCTGCAGAGAAAATGAAGTGTTGATTAAGATCGATTCTAGATTTTAACATTGGCTTCGTTCTGGGCAGTGCGACCTTGCCTCTCATTGGCTGCACATCACCCACTAAATTAGCAAATCTATGATGCCCAGCAAATATTGCTAGAGCCATGATTGCTGCTTCGTTTTCTTTAGCAGCTGTTTCATAAGTTGAGCGATTTACTGCCAAGCTAAATACAGGCCCAATATACTCAGCCAAAGATTGTGCTGTTGCACTTTTCCCCGCATCTAATAAAGACAGTTGTTTCAGGTAATACGCTGTTCTAAGTCGCATTTCTTCATCACTACCGCCGCCTAGGCCTTGTTTAACCTCATTTAATTCCCTAAGAAATTGATCCAGCGGCAGTACAGACAATTGCATTTGACGCTCAGTCATAGATACCGACTCTACTTGCTGCACAAATTGACTAGCGATATCGCTGTTGGTATACCAATTAGCTAAGTAAATAAGGGAATCTAAAGCGAAACTACCGGGCACATTAACGGGGCCAAGTTTCACATGACTTACGTTAATTCCGGGGCCAGGTAATAATAAGATATCAAAATTCAGATATTGCCCAATAGGGTTTTTGGGTAATTGGTAGCTAGCCAAAACACTGGTTGAATGCTGAGTTATATGCACTTGACCATTAATATTTCCGTTGGCGCGCTGCGCAAAGCCTACTAAGCTATTCAACTGATCTTGGCTAATATTCATATTCTGTTTGTTGGTTCTATTTTTCACACTCGCACTAAGTTGCTGCATCAGTTTTTTAACTGATTCTGCTTGGTTGATTTGTTCGCCACTACGGGTGACAACAATGGGATAGGACTCGATTGCCGTGATGAAAAGGCCTATAACCGCAAGAATGACTAATAGTAGAAAAATACTAATATATTTAAATAATTTAACCAAGATAGGTTCCCTCTAAGCTTGGTCGTTGATGTGGGTAGTTACAACTAAACAATCGCCATATTTCCTTTCGATTCAAGCCATTCTTTGCGATCTGGCGCGCGTTTTTTGGCGAGCAGCATATCCATCATTTCTAACATTTGTTCTGAGTCGTCTACCATAAGCTGAACCAACCTACGAGTATTAGGGTCCATGGTGGTTTCGCGCAATTGTAATGGGTTCATTTCACCCAGTCCTTTGAAACGTTGCACGTTGACTTTGCCGCGTTTTTTCTCGGCGACTATACGGTCCAAAATGCCTTCTTTTTCACCCTCATCTAAGGCGTAATACACGTCTTTGCCTATATCAATTCTAAACAGCGGAGGCATAGCCACATACACATGCCCAGTATTGACTAGGGTTCTAAAATGTTTAACGAATAGGGCACATAACAAGGTGGCAATATGAAGACCATCTGAGTCAGCATCGGCCAAAATACAGATTTTGTCATAACGTAATCCACTCAAATCCTCGGAATCTGGATCGATACCTAGGGCCACAGAAATATCATGAATTTCTTGTGAGGCTAATACTTGAGATGAGTCGACTTCCCAGCTATTTAGGATCTTCCCACGTAGCGGCATAATTGCTTGAAATTCACGATCTCTGGCCTGTTTTGCCGAGCCGCCAGCTGAATCTCCTTCTACTAAAAATAATTCTGAACGGCTGGTATCTTGAGTCGAACAATCAGTGAGTTTACCGGGCAATGCAGGACCTTGAGTGACCTTTTTACGGGCCACTTTTTTACTTTGGCGTAAACGGGTTTGTGCATTGTTAATACACATATCAGCCAATAACTCTGCCACATCGGTATGTTGATTAAGCCATAAGCTAAAGGCATCTTTGACTACTCCTGATACAAAAGCGGCCGCTTGGCGTGAGGATAAACGTTCTTTTATTTGCCCAGCAAATTGTGGATCTTGCATTTTGGTAGACAAAACATAGCTACAACGATCCCAGATATCTTCAGGAGTGAGTTTTACACCTCGCGGCAATAAGTTTCTAAATTCACAAAATTCACGCATCGACTCTAACAAGCCCTGACGTAAACCATTAACGTGTGTCCCGCCTTGCGCTGTTGGGATAAGGTTGACATAACTTTCGGTGATCATTTCACCACCTTCGGGTAACCACATCACTGCCCAATCAGCGGCTTCGGTGTTACCTGAAATAGCACCTACAAAGGGGCTGTCGGCTGGCAAGGTCACATATTCTTTTACCGATTGGTACAAGTAGTCACGTAAGCCATCTTCGAAGTACCACTCTGTGGTTTCGTTGCTGATTTTATCATCAAATCGAATGCGTAAACCCGGACACAACACAGCCTTGGCGCGTAATACATGTAAAAGTTTAGAGACTGAAAATTTAGAAGAATCAAAATATTTTGGATCAGGCCAAAAATGCACTTTGGTGCCGGTGTTGCGTTTGCCGCAAGTATCTACAATTTCTAACTCTTGCACTTTGTCGCCGTTTTCAAAGGCAATTTGATGCACGTTGCCATCACGGCGAATATTCACTTCTACTCTTTTGGATAAGGCATTAACCACTGAAATGCCTACGCCATGCAAACCACCTGAAAACTGGTAGTTTTTATTTGAGAACTTGCCGCCAGCATGGAGCTTGGTCATGATCAACTCGACACCTGATATTTTTTCTTCAGGATGAATGTCCACTGGCATACCACGACCGTCATCTGTCACTTCAAGTGATTGATCTGGGTGTAACACCACTCGAATTGAGGTGGCAAACCCACCTAAGGCTTCATCCACACTGTTATCAATCACTTCTTGACTCAGGTGGTTGGGGCGGGTGGTATCGGTATACATACCTGGGCGACGTTGAACAGGCTCAAGGCCGTTCAATACTTCAATGGCATCTGCGTTATATTCGTTTGACATAGTTCTTAATCAGAGCTCTTATTATTCGATTGGTGGTTGTGTGGGAATACCCACAAGGTGCTAAATCTATTATCAAGAAACATGTTATACCAAGCTTCAATTAGTCTTGCAGTAGAAACCTAAAAATATCTGGTAAGAATCTCTGGAAATCTTGAAAACTATGATCGCCACCTTGTTCTATGCTCAACTTATATTCTTGATATTTGGATTCTGCTTGACGGTAGTCTAGGGTTTCGTCTGCCGTTTGTAATAACACCCAATAATCAGATGTTGGCTTTAAAGTAGGCGTATCCAATTCACGAAGTTCATCAATATGTTTATTTTCCAGTAAAAATTTTTGTTGGGTATACGGATTAATATGTTCACCCAAAAAATCACCTAACAATTCAAAAGGGCGCACCGCAGGGTTAATTAACACCGCTTTCCCAGAATATTTTTCCACCATGAATGTGGATAAAAAACCACCTAACGAGCTACCAATAAAACGTAATTTTTTATCTTTATGTTTAGTAATACATTGTTCGATAATTGTCACCGCGTCATTTGGATAATTAGAAAGCTGCGGTATTTCTATTGTTAAATTTGGAAAGTAAGTTTTTACAAAATTAAGTGTTTGAGTGGCTTTTTGTGACTCTGGAGAACTAAGAAATCCATGTAAATAAATAACAACATATTGCACTGTGAAGGGTTACTCGATAAGCCGATGAATAGATGTTGTTATTTGACCATTTTCTAGAAGATTAATCACTCTAAATCCCGGCTTTATATCGGTTGTAGCAAAAGACTCTTGGTTTGCAAACTGCCAACAAGTAGCCGGGCATGCCATATATAAACATTGGTCTACTTGCTGGTCGATTGCGGTGTGTATATGCCCATAGATCACGCCTTTGATTGATTGATGATTAGCTACAACAGCATTAAATTTTTGCCGGTTTGTCCATTCGTGTTTATCCATCCAACCTCCACAAGGAATTGGGTGGTGATGGGCGGCTAGCAGGTGATATTCATTTGAATGTTGTTGTACGTATTCAGTTAAAGACGTGAGGTGATTTTCTGATATTTGGCCAATTGTTTGGTGATACTGGGTGTCTAATAAATGAATATGCCATTGGTTAGGCAAAACCATTCTTGGATGATGTAACCACAGGTATTGTTCTACAATATTTGCTGCTAGTTGTTGTTGATTGTCATGATTACCTGGGATAATGCCAATTCGGCAGCCTATTTGTGCCCCTTGGATTAAATGAGAAAAATGTTGATAACTTTGCCCAGAACCATCACCACTAATATCACCCGTGACTAGTAACACATCTGGACTTTGTATTTTTACTTCCGCTAAAACTCGTTCTAGGCTTAGAAAAGGATTAATGTTGTTGTATCCGATTTTGCTGCTATCAGCAAACAAATGACAATCTGATATTTGTACAATTTTCATATTTTGGAATAGCTTAGGCTTCAGATGAATGTAGTTGATCACTTTGAGTTAAACAAAACTGTACCCACTCAGCCAAAAATAGATTTACCATTTCTTTTTCGTTTTTTTGATACATTTTAATATTAGGGTATTGATAGCTTGGCTTTAATGAGCCTATGTTCTGTGCGCTGATCACCTCTGCCATTTTGGCATCATGGTACAATCTTACTTGCACCACAGGACGCAGAAACTCAAATCCCATCTGGCTTTTTTGTGACATTTCTAAGGTACTGGTGTAGCGGCTACAGTCGATAATTTTAATGGTGTAAATCAAACTCACATTTACTTCAAATTGATACTGTAAATCTTGTGTATCACAATCTGGAAGAAGCCTTAACAAACGTCCATAGTTGACCTCACACACCTTATGCATGTTGGCTAATTTTGGCACATATTTACGACCCATTTCTTTAGTCATGTGACCATTTTTCCAAAATTTGTTGTTTATTCATAGCAAACCATTGTAAGGCAATAAGCGTGGCAGCATTATCGATTTTTCCTTGGTTAATCCAGTCGAGTGCCTCAGAAGTGGAGACTCTATGTACCAAAATGTCTTCACTTTCATATTCTAACCCGTGTACACCTTTAGCGTTACTGGCATCTACCAAACCCACATAGATATGTAAGCGTTCTGTTGTGCCACCTGGGCTAGATAAATAACTAAGCGCTTTGTGTAATTTTTTAATCTCTAAGCCGGCTTCTTCCTTGGCTTCTCTGCAGCATACATCTTCAGGTGTTTCGCCTTCATCAATAATTCCAGCCACTACTTCTAGTAACCAAGGGGAAGTGGAGGTTGGGAGTGCCCCAATTCGAACTTGTTCAATCATCACAAATTCATCTAGTACAGGGTCGTATGGCAAAACAGCTATGGCGTGGCCTCGTTCAAAAACCTCTCGTTCGACCACGTCACTCCATCCACCTTCAAACAATTTATGTTTAAACGCGTATTTACTCATCTTAAAAAAACCTTGATATAGGGTTTTCTTGCTCAATATTTGTACATCTTCACTTGAAAATTGTTGAGGCTTTTGTTGATTTTCTTTCAAATTGTCTCCGTAACGATTAACTTTGTACCAACTGACCCTAGAAACTTAAGCCTAGCATAAGGAAGTTTCATATGCTGGCGTGCCTAGGGTCTATTAATTTATAATATTCTGTTACACTTGAGCCCTTGGTGTTACCACAAAGCATTGTTACTTAACACTTGTTTTGCTTAGACTTTACTATCACATAAAAAGTATTCGACTAGACGTAGCCGTGTGGCATACAAAACTAGGGTCGGATTAGGAACCACATAGGACTTCCAATGAAAAAAACATTTTTGTCGTCGTTTATCTGCATAGGGATCAGCATGGGGCTCTCTACGTCTGTGTTTGCAGATGATCTCTATCAAGTCTATCAAATGGCTATTGAGAAAGACCCTACTGTCAACCGTGCTAAAGCTGACAGAGACGCTGCCTTTGAAGGTATATCATTAAGTCGAGCAAGTTTATTACCTCAAATATCTGGTTCTATCGGTTATACCGATGGAAGTAGAGAATCTATTCCACTATTGTCGGGTCCAAGTGAAGATAATCCAGATGCCCCACTGGAGTTTGGTAACGTTACCCAACAGGACTCTAAAACTCTCAATATGGGTCTAGAGTTAAGAATGTCATTGTACGACTATCAAAACTGGATTGCATTGGATAGGGCTGAAAAGGTGGCTCAACAAAGTGATACCAATTACGCTTTGTCCAAGCAAGACCTGATTGTTAGAACAACCGGTGCATACTTGGCAATTCTTCGGGCAAAAGATAGTTTAACTTTTGTTCAGGCGGAAAAACGAGCCATTGAGCGACAGCTAGAACAAACCAAGCAGCGCTTTAATGTGGGTTTAACGGCAATTACAGACGTACATGAAGCTCAGGCTAATTTTGATAATACCGTTGCTCAAGAAATTATTACTGAAAATGTGGTTGAATTGCGTTTAGAGCAGATGCGTGAAATCACGGGTAAATATCACGGCAATATTTCGGTATTGAATACCGAAAGTTTTAGTGCAACACGTCCATCACCTGTTGGTGTTGATAACTGGCTCAAAATAGCCGAAGAAATGAATCTCGATCTAATGGTACGTAACATTGCAAAGGAAATTGCAAAGGAAGACATCTCATCAGCAAGGGCTGGACACCTCCCAACCTTGTCGTTATCAGGTAGCTATGGAAGAAATGATTCAGATACCAATGGTATTAATTTTCCAGCTACAGACTCGAATTCTATCGGTATTACATTAAATGTACCGATTTACTCAGGTGGTGCAGTAAACGCACAAACAGCACAAGCTAGATATCGCTTTGTGGCAGCCAGTGAAGATTTAGAGTTGGCTTACCGTTCGACAGTGCGTTCCGTGCGTTCAGCCTACAATGATGTCATTGCGGCGACTTCGACAATCCGTGCTTTACAACAAGCAGTGGTTTCGGCTGATAGTGCATTAAAAGCCACTGAAGCTGGTTTTGATGTAGGTACTAGGACTATTGTTGATGTGCTTAACAGTACCAGAAATCAGTTTGATGCTAGGCAAAGACTAGCCAGTGCTCGTTATGATTTCATTAGTGCGATATTGGATTTGAAGCGTGCGTCGGGGAACTTAACCGAGCAAGACTTGGTCGATATCAACCGTGGATTGATGTCTGCTAAAGCCAGCTAACAAAAGCAAGTTAATATTTAGGGTGGCTTTAGCTGCCCTTTTTTATGGTTAGAATGGGAAGGTACGTCAGCCAAAAACTATAAGAGAATGTTTCCGCCCAATGAATAAAATCTTCTGGGGTTGTCGATAATTGATTGACAGTCTAGATCAAATGAATACTCTAACGCCGATTTTACTATTTTCTGAGAACCATTTCCCAAGATGCAAGTTTCTACTCTAAAAGCCAAATTCATTCAAATTCGTTCAAACAAATTATTCGAAATTTTCGTAGTGACGGTTATCGTATTTTCTGCCCTTTTGGTTGGTGCCAAAACCTATGAAATGTCGGCTACTATGCACAGTATTGCTAAGTTCCTAGATTGGTTTATCAGTGCTTTTTTTCTGACAGAAATCACAATCAGATTTTTGGCAGAGCATCGAAAGCGGGACTTTTTTAAAAGCTTCTGGAATATCTTCGATACCTTGATCGTTATCGTTAGCTTGATACCAGCAGACGATACCGAGTTGGCGTTGGTTGCAAGACTAGTTCGGGTATTTAGAGTGCTCAGAATGATTTCAATCATTCCTGAACTTAGAATTTTATTGGTTTCTTTAATCAAGGCACTCCCGCAGCTTGGTTATGTGATGTTGCTGATGTTTATCATCTTCTATATTTATGCCGCCGTTGGAAGCACCTTGTTCGAAACAATTAACCCTGTTTTATGGGGTGACATCACTATTTCATTGCTGACCCTATTTAGGGTGATGACTTTTGAAGATTGGACAGACGTGATGTATGAAACAATGGAAGTGTATCCAATGAGTTGGCTATTTTATCTAAGCTTTATTTTCTTTACTGCTTTTGCATTTTTAAATATGGTGATTGGTATTGTGGTAAATGTCATGGAGCAGGAAAATGCTAATGCTCGCGCTGAAGCTTTGGAAGAAGAGGGAGAGCCAAGTCTAAAAGACATCTCTGAGCAAATAGCAAAATTGCAGATACAGATATTGTCGATGAATAAAAAATAAAGGGTATGAGTGCTATTTTGGCTTAATGCGTATTTTTTTGTTCTTCGAGTAAAATACAAAAATCGTCGTAAGGTACAGGTCGGCTAAACAAGTAACCTTGAACTATGTTGCAATTATTTAGTTTGAGGAAATCTTTTTGTAAGGTAGTTTCCACACCCTCTGCTATGACTTCTAATCTTAGGCTGCGGGCTATGGCGATTACCGCAAGTATGATTGCACCATGACTGTCATTGCTATTTTCGATGAGTTCTTTGACAAATGACTTGTCTATTTTGAGCCGGTCAATGGGTAGTTTTTGCAAATAAGCCAGTGAACTATAACCAGTGCCAAAGTCATCGATTGAGACTGTTATGCCTAATTTTCGTACTTCATCAAGTAGATAATTTACTTTGTCATAATTGTCTATTAACACACCTTCGGTAAGTTCTAACTCTAATCGTTGTGGATCAATTTGAGCCTTTTCTACACTATTTTTAATAAATTCGAATAATTGGCGATCGCTTACCTGACGAGGAGATAGATTGATCGAGAGTTTAATCTCTTCGCCTTTTGCACTTAATTGTTGCAGGATTGAACAGGCTTCCTTTATCACCCATTTACCCATAGGAATGATTAACCCTGTTTGTTCAGCCAATGGAATAAACTCGTCTGGTGAAACCACATGACCATTTGGATGATTCCATCTGATTAAGGCTTCTGCTTTAACTATTTTGCCACAGTCCAAGTCCAACATAGGTTGTAAATATAACTCAAATTTTTGTTTTTCTATGGCGTTACGAAGAGCATCTTCCATCTCAATACGCTTAAGTGATGCGTCGACTAGTTTTTTTGAGTAAAACTCAATACTACTCTTTGTTTTTTTCTTGGCAGAATAAACGGCCAAATCGGCATACTTCATTAATTCTTCTGCACTATTAGCATCTTGTGGGAATGCTGCTGCGCCAACATTTAAACCAATTTCGCATTTCTGCCCAGAGCTTAAATAGAATGGTAAACAACTAGCACTAATCAATTCTTTGGCAAATTTCACACACTGAGTTTGGTCTTGTGACGAAATTTGAGTATGTAAATGGTTGAGTCCCATGATTATGGCAAACTCTGTCCCGCCAATCTTAGCTATCATGTCATCAGCATGGGTAATGGAATTGAGTCGTTTTGACAAATCTTTTATGACTTCATCGCCTACCAAATGACCATGTAATTCGTTTGAACTGTTTAATGTCGATGTACAATAGATAAAATGGGCGATTTTGTTTTATTTTGTTTTCTAAATTTTGCCAAAAATACTGTCTGTTGGGTAAGTCTGTGAGTGCATCGAAGTGAGTTAACTTCTCATTGCGTCTAAGTAAGTATTTTATTTGAGTGACATCGCTCACACTAAATAACCAGTTCTGTACTCTTTGTGTTTCGCTTTTTATAGGATGTATAGATAACTTAAGCCACTTACCTTGTTGTGGTGGGTTTAACCAATAAATCTCACCTGTCCACGAACTTGCTGTGGAAAATATACGTTCACACTCAGGATATTGTGCTCTGAAAAGCTCTAGTATCAGTTTGTCTGGAGGGAGATCCAATTCTACTTGTGAATCATCAAATAGCGCGCGCAAGGCTGGATTACAATTCAATAAGCGTAATTCAGCATCTAGGATAGCCACACCCAAATCAGTTTGCGACAAAGCTTGGGCAACGGGTTGTTGTGCTGCAAGTGAACCATTGGGCTCACTAAGTAACTCTTCCAAACGAGCATGTAGATAGTCATGTTGCTCAGATATTTTGTCAGTCGACAATAACATCTCACGGGCAATCTGCAGAGTTTGCTGTTTTTGGTTATATTTATCTTCTAGTTTATTGACGACTAAATAACTTTGGTGGTCAGCTTGAACTGCTGATGCCTCCAACCGAATCAACTGAGTGGATAATTGTTCTGTCCATATACCAGATTCAATTCTTCCATCTTTGTTGGTTTGCCAAAGGTGTTCGGCGTCAATTAAAAAATCTTCTAGGTAGGCTGAGTTTTGTTCAATAACACAGACTTTTTTACCTACCGTTTCAGACAGTAATTCATCGAGCCAATTCCCAGATTTATAGATCACTTAAAACTTTACAGCTGCTACGCGTTTAAAAACTACGCAGTCTAATAAACCTAAAGCTGTTAGAAGTGAAGCATCCATAGAATTAGTTACTCAGTTTGCACTTTGGCAATATGTGAGAACATGTTTTCGACACCATCACCAGTTTTTGCACTAGTGTCAAAAAATTGATTAAAGCTTTGTTTTAGTTCTTCGAGTTCAGTTTCACTCCAGTGCCAACTAGCGGGGAGATCTGATTTGTTGATAGCCAAAAATCCGGGAATATCAGCGACTTCTTGAACCATTTTTAATATATCGAACCCTTCTACTAATGACTGTGAACGTGTTTGATCAGTTACAATGATAAATGCGGAAGCGCCTCGCAAATATTTGGCCTGAAATCCGCAATAACGGTCAATGCCCTCAATATCCCAAATCATCAATTGTACAATTTGTTTGTCAGTTTTAACTTGTTTCTTGTCAATCTTTACGCCAATCGAGGTCAAATATTTTTTCGAAAAGATACCTTCAACATATTGTCTAATTAAGCTTGTTTTACCGACTGCACTAGCACCTAACAGGCATATTTTCTTTTGGATCATGATTTTTCTACTTTTTTCATTATTCTATGCTCTTTTAGATCCTTTGCCCTAAACACCGTCAAAATATATCACGTTAAACAACACTTTCCGCGCACCCTCTTTAGTTGTTTTTAATTCTATAACACCCAACCCTATGGCATTCAATCGGCTAGCCGCAATGCCTAGCTCTTGCATTTTTAATTTCACATTATCAGCTCGTTTCTGACTCAATATTTTATTGAAAGATGCAGTGCCAACCGTGTCGCTTGCACCCATAATAATTAAGCCCATTGACAACTCTTGCTGTTCAGCTACTTCAACCAAATTACTAAATTGTTGCTCAATTTCAATTAATTTTTCAATCGCTTGTTCAGATAGTTCACTTTGTCCGGGTTCAAAAGCAATAGACACACGATCGATCTTAGCAATGTTCAAATCTAAAATAGCTCTAATCAACTCAGGATCATTCGCGGCTTTATTTTCTGTACCTTCAATCACTAAATTGTCTAACCACGTAGGTTGAAAATTTAATCCGATCAGGTTTGCTAATTCGTTTTGTAAAAGCAGCTTGTTAAGGTTGGTTGACGTACCGTTAAATTCTGGTCGATTATCAATCCAGTTGGCAGTGACACTTGGATGACGTGCTACAACTTGCTCAACTTTATGCTTTATGAGTAAAGGGTCAAGGGATAAATAAGCTCTTTCTTTGACTATTACTCGGCTGGAATTAATTGATTGTTGTTCAAGCCACTCAATTACTGATTGGGCCGCAGGGTCACGCATCACTTCGAGCTGTATTTTTTCTAAACCTAGGGTATCTATATTAGTGAGTAGAATAACGGGGGTTTTATCAATTAAACTCACATGTTCTATTAGCTCTTGTGACTGCCAGCGTTTAAACAGTAAAAAACCGCTACCTATTAGTACTATTAAAACTAATGTCCATGCCATCCAAGGTCGATTTCTACTGACTTTGTCTGGTTTCAATACCGTCATCAGGCAGTCTCTTAGCTGATGCTCACTGTTCTCAAATTGGATTGAATCACCATCAAAATCATCTAGCTCTTTATCGTAAAGACTATGAATTTCTTCTAATGTTTTTTGCAGTTGATTTGCCACGTCTTGTGGCATATTGCCAGTTATCGCAGCCACGACTGAGGCTTTAGGTCCTTTTTTTAATAATAAAGTAAAATCATCCGTACGCACAACATCAAGGTTTTGCTCGGCTTTCCCAGCATTGGTGGTGAACGAGTCAGTCACAAAGTCATTAATGGCAGTCAGCATAGACGATACCATGTCTGCATCTGCTTCAAGTTCTAAACCCAAGGAAACTGAATTCAACAAAAGTCCTGTTTCACGATGGATCAAAAAAACCTGTTCAACTCGAAAAGCAAATGTTTGGCTAGCCGCATATTGGGAAAAACTTACCCCAGACTGCCAGGCTTTAAATCGTCAACTGAGACCTTTAATGGTAAGACTGTTTTCGATTAGGGTGTTGGTTTTTTCTAAAAGTTCTGTAATAAATGCAGTCACAGATTTTCTAACAAGACTACCTATCAGCGGAAACAAATAACCAATAAATTTTTCACTATTAGTATCTATTGATCGTTCAATTGATTTTTCAACCAGTGGTAACAGTACTTTGTTCACCGACCCGTCATGTTTTTCTCGTCCATGTAATGCTTCAGAAAACACTTCACCGACCAATTCTCGGGCGTTTTCCTGTAACGTTTGTTTGATATGTTGACCGTCTTTGCCTAGCACCAACTCACGGATTTGGCGCATTTGTTCGGCATCAGGTTTGCTGGGTTGCTGCTCGTTAGGGTTGGCCATTTTTCAGGCTACTCACCTTCGTCTGTTTCAAGGTTACTTGCCACTGTGGCCAGCAATTTAGCTAGGGTTTTACGATCAGTTTTAGTGGAATTGAGGTCGCTGGACATTTGTGTAAGTTTTTCTAAGGCTTGGTTAAGCTGATCTGTGAATTTCACTGTTAATGATTTAATTTCTTTATCTAAACGATCGTGTAATTCGTCATTTTCTTGTTTACTGTTTGCTTCAGCCATTTCAAGTTCAGAAGATATTTTGTCAGCATAAGTATGTAACTCAGCCGCTTTTTCGTCTTGACCTTGATCGGCAAGGGCAAGTTTATCATCTAGTTGATTGAATCCCTCGCGCATGGCAGCTTGTATACTTTGAGTGTTTTTTCGATTGTTAGCTGCATCGATTTGAAGTTGTCTTGGGTTTGCTGCTCTAATGCGTTAATACGTTGTTCGATATCATTTTTGGCCGCTCCAAAAACTATATTTCTTAAATTATCTAGTTCGCTTATCTCGACAGTCTCGGTGGCGGTTGGGGTTTGATTTTTAGTGTTGTAGGCACTTTTTTTATCAGCCATGTTACAAATCCTCTGCTCGAATAATTCGATCAACAAATTAATTTGACATTAGATATCGGATCATCATGCACAGATTTTTTTGGTAATTAAACTGTTTTCAAGTGTTTAGCATAAAAAATGCACTTTTCATAACTTAACTTAGTAGGTAGAGTGTTATAAATCTTGAGGCGATTTTGTTGGTAAATATCTGAACATAGTATTTAGCTTTAAAAACTAAATGGAAAATATGTGTGTGTTTGGTAATCCACAATACTTCGGAATGAGTTCACTTAGCCCTGTGGACGCTAAGGTAGACAATGTTTATTTGTGATTTTAATTGTGACCAAGACTCAGACCAAGGAGAGTGGAAAACCCACACATTGTGGTTGAGAGATTGATTGCCATATGCACGGTAGAACGGCCGCTTGAGGTAAACTGACTAATTCATTGATTTTTAAAGAAACTAGTCCAAAATAGCTTTTTTGTCGTAATCAATTGTCATTACGACTAAGTGCTTGTCTTTTTTATTTAATATCATCAAGAGTTGTTCATGAAATACCAAGGTAGTCCTACTTTTACCCATAGCCAATCCGATAAAGTGGGTGTGTTAATTACAAATTTGGGCACACCCGATGCGCCAAAGAAGGCCGAGTTAAAACGGTACTTAAAAGAATTTTTATCAGACCCAAGAGTTGTGGAAGTACCACGAATACTGTGGTGGATGATTTTGAATTTCGTCATTTTGAATATTCGCCCAAAGCGTTCTGCCAAAGCCTACGAAACTGTGTGGACTGAGCGTGGCTCGCCACTTATGTATCATACCCAAGACCAAGCTAATGCGCTGCGAAAGACGTTGCAGGATCAATATGGTGATTCTGTAGAGGTGGATTTTGCCATGCGTTATGGCTCGCCTTCCGTGGATTCGGTAATAGACAAAATGTTACAACAGGGCGTGCGAAAACTCGTAGTACTGCCTTTGTATCCACAATATTGCGCCTCAACTACTGGTTCTACTTTTGATGCAGTAGCCCAAAGTTTTAGTAAGAGACGCTGGATCCCCGAACTGCGTTTTGTCACCCATTATCATGACAATATTGAATATATAAACGCAGTGGCAGACAAAATTCAATCTCACTGGGAACAGCATGGTCGAGCGGATAAATTAATATTTAGTTATCACGGTATTCCAAAACGTTACTTATTAAATGGTGATCCCTATCACTGCGAATGCCACAAAACGTCGAGACTAATCGCGGAGAAATTAGGTTTAAGTGAGAGAGAACACTTCACCAGCTTCCAATCACGGTTTGGTCGAGAAGAATGGTTAAAACCCTATACTGATCATTCGCTTAAGGCGTTTCCAGAGCAAGGTGTTAAGTCTGTACAAGTTGTATGCCCGGGCTTTTCTGCAGATTGTTTAGAAACGATTGAAGAGATTGGTGAAGAAAATCGAGACTACTTTCTGGAAGCCGGTGGTGAACGTTATGAATATATAGAAGCACTCAATGCCGATGAATCGCACATTATGGCGCTTACAAATTTACTCGATTCTCACTTACAAGGATGGGTAATGAAGCCAGAAAGTACTGAGCAGCGAAGTAAACTGGCAAAAGCTATAGGCGCGCAAGAGTGAATATTGATTGAAGTGACCTTCAATACCTAACAAGACCAAATAGTCAGTATGTGTTAACATAAATTTTACATAGTGATGTTGCTAATGCCACTGCAAACAAAAATCATCAGATTCTATTAAATAATAATCAGAAATGCCGCTCACATCCCTTTATGGGTGAATAAGACGGATTCAGAACGGGAACTTCCATGTCGACACAAAATCTCACTGATCAAGCTTTGGTCCATACTCCTCTTTTTACCAATGATGCCACTGTTATGGGTATTTTGGCGATTCTACTGGGTTTAGTGTTTTACACTGCTAACAGCCAAGTTTCTTTTTGGCGCAAATTTTATATGTTTGTTCCGTCAGTATTACTTTGTTATTTCTTGCCCTCTTTATTGAATACTTTTGGTTTAATCGATGGTGAAAACTCACAGCTTTATTTCGTAGCATCGCGTTACCTGCTGCCAGCATGTTTAGTGTTATTGACCATTAGTGTTGATTTAAAAGCGATTGCTAAGCTAGGCAGTAAAGCCGTTATTCTATTTTTCACTGGTACTTTAGGTATTGTGATAGGCGGGCCGATTGCACTCCTTGTAGTTGCTACCTTTTTCCCTGAGTTGTTAGGCGTTGATGGGCCAAACGCAGTTTGGCGAGGCATGACAACTGTTGCAGGAAGTTGGATTGGCGGCAGTGCCAATCAAGTTGCGATGAAAGAAATATACGGAGCTGGTGGCCAGATGTTTTCCGCAATGGTCACGGTTGATATTATAGTCGCAAACTTATGGATGGCTGTGCTGCTAATCATGGCGGCGAATGCAAGATCCATTGATGCAAAAACAGGTGCCGATACCTCCGCAATTGATGAACTTAAAGAAAAAGTTAAAAGTTTTGAAGCTAAGCATTCACGCATTCCAAGCCTAACTGACATTATGTTAATTGTGGCTGTGGGCTTAGGCGTGACAGGTTTTGCTCATTTGTTTGCCGATACCATTCAACCGTATTTTGTAGAAAATTTCCCAGAGTCACGAAAATTCAGTTTTCACAGCAAATTTTTCTGGATGATTATTTTTGCTAGCTCTGTGGGTGTGGCATTGTCTTTCACCAAAGTGCGTCAGTTAGAAGGTGCCGGTGCTTCAAAAATAGGTTCGGCTTTTTTGTATATATTGATTGCGACCATAGGCATGAAAATGGATGTCACTATGATTGCTGACCAACCATTATTTTTTGTGATCGGTGCTATTTGGATGTTAATCCATGCTTCACTTATGCTTGGAGTGGCAAAACTAATCAAAGCCCCATTATTTTATATGGCAGTGGGTAGCCAAGCTAACGTCGGTGGCGCTGCTTCGGCACCTGTAGTGGCTTCAGCATTTCATCCCTCATTGGCACCTGTTGCGGTCATGTTAGCTGTCTTGGGATATACAGTGGGCACTTATATGGCTTGGTTCTGTGGTCAAATTTTACAAGTGATCAATTAGATTATTAAGGTTAGAGCGAAAATGAACGACGCGTTTCAAGCCCCAGACACCCTTTTGCAGGCTCAGAAGTTGGCAGATTTAACCGACTCTAAGATCCGTATACCTTTTTTGGGTATTCGTCTGGGATTAGACTTTTTGGTGGGGCTTATCCCTGTCGTGGGAGACCTTATAATGGTGGGGGTGTCACTTGTTATTGTTGGTATGGCTAAACAGATGGATGTGCCTACTGCGTTGCGTGTAGCTATGCTAAAAAATATTGCGATTGATTTTTTGCTAGGGTTAATTCCTTTTGTTGGCGATTTGGTTGATTTATTTTATAAATCAAACCAAAAAAATGTGCGTATTATGGAAAGATGGTGGGTAAGCCAGAATCATCAAGAAATTCTAGCTAGAAGCCAACAAGCAGTGGAAGAGTGGGAACCTCCCCAAGACAATTAAAACGGCATGTCTATTCAGGAATGCTATGCGACTTTAAATCTTCTAACTTGATAATGCGTAAACAAGCTTGATTGGTGGCACTGAGCACTATTTGTGGTGCGCAGTTGGCATTAAATGCTTCTTGCCAACGGGCAGCGCACAAACACCATTTATCTCCTACTTTCAATCCTGCAAACTGATATTGTGGCATGGGTGTGGACAAATCATTGCCCCTTGATTTTGAGAATTCTAGAAAATCTTGAGTGACAATAGCGCACACACTGTGGTTGCCATGATCGCTGGAAGGTACGTAACAGAATCCTTCTCGTGTAAAACCGGTATTTCCACAGCAAAGTTTCAGTGGTTTCCCTAATACATTTTTTTCATTTGGCATTATTTTCCTAATTTCAAACTTTATTTATTATGACTAGCTAAATTGGTCTTAACCATATTCCTTAATAACTGATTTCGCTAAATTAATTAGGCTATATTATCGAATATGAATAAAAGATTATTTTCACTATCTGCACTTAGCTTATTGTTAGGGTTTATTACGTTAACTCATTCAGTATCTTATGCCAAATCGAAACAAATTTCGGTTGCTGTGCTAGCGATAAACAAACAACAAATTGCGCTTTATGATGAGCTATTTGGCCGTTTTAACCGCTCTCAATCACAATTAACAGTCAATGTGGATTTTTATAGTGACCAAGGTCTTAAAAGTAAGCTTTCAAGCTGGTTGGAAAGTGGTGAATACGACCTAATTCATTGGCAAGCTGGGAAGCGCTTGGACGACATTGTTGAACAAGAGTTGCTGTTACCTATTGACTCATTAATTGACAAAAAAACGCTAACAAAAAATATAAACTCTCAATTGCTTGAAGCAGTCAATATAAACGGCTCCTACCAAGCTATCCCTTTTGGTTATTATCCTTGGGGGTTTTATTACAGTAAAGAGGTTTTTGCCAATCATGCAATTTTACCACCTAAGTCCTGGGCTGAATTCTTAGCCATATGTAGCAAACTAAAAAAGCAAGGCGTTGCACCACTGGTTCAAGCAAATCAAGAAGGATGGCCGCTTTTAGCGTGGATTGATTTTTTAGCTTTAGATAATGGTGGTATTAATACCCGTCAAGAAATAACTGAATACGCTAGTGTGAGTCGCAAGAGTGTTGCAAGTGTTGTTGATCAGTTTTCAACGTTATTGGATTATGGTTATTTTTTTGCGCCTGACCATAGTTGGCGATGGGAGCAAACCATAACATTGTTATTACGCCAACAAGTAGCTATGACTTTGATGGGGCAATTTGCCGAGACTGAAATTAAACCTGAGCACTCTTCTCAGATTGGGTACTTTCCTTTTCCTCATACTCAAATTGAAACTCAATACCCAGCTGTTGCCCCAATTGATTTGTTTGTTGTTCCTTTGGCGTCGAAGAACCATACCTATTTGCCTGCTCTGCTAAATTTTTTAGTTCAACCTGTAACAAACAAATTTTTGGCCACTGGTTTAGGTTTTTTACCTGTGTACCCTGAATTTGATGGTCAAGGCTTGAGTGAACGAGCTTCAATCGGATTACAAAGTTTACGTAAAAGCTCTCAGTTGGTGCAGTTTTTCGACCGTGATACGGAATCACAATATGCGGATAATCTAGCTAACAGCATCGCACAGTCTATTTTGAATGGGGAGTCATCAGCATTTGAAGGAGCGATGTTAGGCCAAGAATTTGTTCATTCGACTAATCAAAAAGTAGTTTACGGAGTACCAGAGAAGTTACTTGAATTTTCATCATTTACTGGCTCTCGTGGCACTTTTTTCGCATCAAATGTGCTGGCTGCAATTTATCATGAGTTAGGTTACAACGTTTCAATTACACGTTATAAAAATCTAGCAGAAAACTTGAACTCTTTTCGATTTGGGGCTGATGGTGAGCTAGTACGAGCTGGTGTTTTTGATAGCACGTCTGAATACTTGATACAGGTGCCCGAACCATTAGTCGAAACATCGCTTTATTTGGTGTGTCGTTCGAAAGAGAGCTGTTTAAGCTCAATGCAGCCTAATGCTAAGGTTGGAATAAGTATTGACGCGTTGGTTCTTAAAGATTGGTGGAAAGAACAAAAGGTTTCCAAGCAGGTTTACTTAACAACCACCTCTATGCTGAAGGAATACACGTCAGAACAATTAGACTATATGATCTTATCGGCGATAGATGCTTCCTACTATAAGGAGCAGTTGGGTACTAGTCATTATCAGAGCATTTTAACTATGCCGTTTTACCACTTTATACATAAAAAACATAAAAGTTTGCTTGATAAAGTTAACCAAGGGCTAAAAGATTTTAAACTTACACCTGCCTATGAAAATTTTCGAAAACGCTATTGGTTAAATTAATACTCACTTTGGATTTAACCTTTGTGAGTCCAACAACGAAGAATAAAACATATGAAAATATACGATACCAAAACTGCGCCATCACCAAGACGAGTGCGAATTTTTTTAGCTGAAAAAAATATTCCAATGGAATACGTACAAGTGGATTTACAAAGTGGTGAAAATATATCACCCGAGATGCGCGCAAAAAATCCCGTGGGTAAAATACCGATTCTTGAACTTGATGATGGCACTTGTATTAGTGAAGGTGCATCGATATGTTTGTACTTTGAACAGTTGCACCCTGAAATCAATCTGTTGGGACAAGATGCTCTAGAAAAAGCAACTATAGACATGTGGCATAGACAAGTTGAGTTGTACTTTTTTGGTCAAGTGGGAATGTGCTTCCAACATACAACCGGTTACTTCAAAGACCGTATGACACCCGTTAAAGAATACGGTGAAGTGGCAGGTAAAAACGCTGCAGGTTTTCTTAAGGTCCTAGAAAAGCGTTTAGCTGAATCAAAATTTATAGCAGCTGACCGATTCACCATAGCTGATATTACTGCTATGTGTGCTGTGGATTTTGCACGAGTAGTGAATATTAAAATTGCTGACAACCAACCCAATCTGCAACGATGGTACGCTGCCGTGAGTAGTCGTCCAAGTGCTAAAGCATAAGTTTAGACAAAACTGTTGTTGAGTTTTCTTAGCAAGACTCTGTCCTGTTTTTCACCGAATCAAGCAGTTTTAGCCAATGCTAAAACTGCTTGATTGTATTAGTAGATCGGCTCTTAATCGCGCCATCTTTTGCTTAAGTCAGCATAAGCATCTATTCGGCGATCTCTAAAATACGGCCAAATGCGTTTGATTTGTTCTGTACGCTTAAGATCGATTTCAACTAGTAAGTTTTGTTCTTTGTCACTACTCGCTTGTGCTAATATTTCACCTTGTGGGCCAGCAATAAAGCTTTGTCCCCAAAACTGAATACCGGGATCGCCTGCAACTGGTGAGGCTTCAAATCCTGTTCGGTTTGCCACTACTACGGGCAATGAATTGGCTACTGCATGAGAACGTTGAATGGTTTGCCAAGCATCATGTTGGCGAGTCTGTTCTTCTGGTGTATCGTTTTTATCCCAGCCTATCGCAGTGGGGTAAAACAACATATCTGCCCCTGCCATTGCCATTAATCTAGCGGCTTCTGGATACCATTGATCCCAACATACCAATACACCAAGCTTGCCCACACTAGTTTGAATAGGTTCAAACCCCAGATCACCAGGCGCAAAATAAAATTTCTCGTAAAAGCCGGGGTCATCGGGGATATGCATTTTGCGATATTTGCCAACTAAACCGAGTTGGCGATCAAATACCACAGCAGTATTGTGATACAGGCCTGATCCACGTTTTTCAAATAATGACGTGATAAGAACGATGTCTAATTTGGCAGCAAGATCAGAAAAGTAGTCAGTGGCAGCGCCAGGAATAGGTTCTGCTAAATCGAATAAGTCGGTGTTTTCTTGCTGACAAAAATACAATGTACTGTGCAATTCTTGCAACATCACTAATTCGCAACCTTGTTCAGCTAAGGTGCTAACTTGCTTAGCACTTCGCGCCCAGTTCACATCTTTGTCATTACTGGAAACGGCTTGTTGAACCACACCAACCTTTAAGCTGCTTTTATTCATATACGCTGACTCCATTGTTAAAGGACTGTAATACTTCTGGTTTAAGTATGCCACAAGGTATTTGCATGCTTATACAATGCAAACTACCAAATTGTTGGACTAAAGGCAGACAATTTATTGGCACAATTGAAAACTCTGGGTAGGCATTTTGCATAATTTGTATTGCCAATTTATCTTCTGGTTGTTGATAAATAGGGCACAAAATATGTTGGTTGGAAATTAAGAAGTTGGCGTAAGAAGCGGGCAGTCTTTCGCCTTGTGGATTGACAATGTACGGCAAAGGCAACTCAAAGATTTCATGCGAGGGCATATGTTGCTGACATTCTTTAACTAAGGCGGCTAAACCTTGAAAATGACTGTCGTCTGGACGATTAAAGGCTGACTGGATAACTAGACCGCTATTAGGGGTAAAACGAACTAAGGTATCAATATGCCCATCTGTATCATCACCTTCTAAATGACCATTTTGTAAAATAATACTTTGCTTAGCCCCAAGAAATTGCTGAAAATCTTTCTGGTATGAATCAATGGATTTTCCACCATTTCGTTTAGGGTTAGTTAGGCAAAGCTCGGTAGACAGCAGCAAACCGTTTTGGTCAATTTCAAGGGCGCCTCCTTCAGCCACTAAATCAAAGGATTTGATGGGTTGCTGACAAAGCCGACTCAGTACATTCTGATTTATTTTATTGTCTTTACTGGCATCAAATTTTTGCCCCCAACCATTAAAGATAAACTCGACAGGTTGAAGACCAGATTCATTGGCACAGCTTAAAAAGCCGTAATCTCTGATCCAAGTATCATTATAGTCAGCGCTTACTATCAATACTTTTTGAGATTTTTTAAGCCTATCCAAACAATCACTAATTTCGCTACTACGAACCAACAACACAACATTAGTATTTGCTTGATTGAGCGCTTCAATTATTTTCAGGTAAACGCTTTTTACTTCGCTCAGCCAAGGTTGCCAATCGGTGCTTTTATCAGGCCATGCCAGCATCACGGCGTCTTGTTGCGCCCATTCGGGTAACAGTTGGTAGTTTTCAGTCATGCAGTTTGTTCGTTGTAAATTTTTGAGGATTATAATAGCAACATTACTTGCCGTCTTGTTTTGCTTTTATGTATGTAGATAAAAATTAACTTAATTAGGGGCTGTTGATCTTTCATATGTACATATGAAAGATCAACAGCCCCTAAGCTTCAACATTTATTTCAACTGATTTTGAAACAGTCATCTTTGCATGTGAAAGGAAACGAGTACAAAGCTGGTAGCGTCTAATGGCTCAGTTCTTCAACTTGATGATGGATATTGGCCTAAAAATTTATGTGATGGCGTGAAATTTGTTAACGGAGAGTAACAACCCTAGATTTGCTAGGATTTTTAAGTGCTTATTTATTATTTTTTTAGACTGAATTTTATCGGAAATATATTTTTGTAGTTGTTTTCAATATAAGTGGTTTCGAAAAGCCACTGTTTTTCAATTAGTTATGGTTGTCACATAAAGTTAACTATTTGTTTTACATCACTTTTACTAGTTATCAACAATAAAACCACAGAACATTCTTGCCGGATAAGTCATAAATTAATCACGGTTTGTAGCCGTATTTGTGAATTAACTGGAGAACACTTATGAAAAAACTAATAGCACTATCAATGGCTTTTTGTGCACTTCATGCCAGTGCAAAGCTCGGTACGTCCGATAGCAAGGTGAAATATGCTGGGGATTTGGCATTCAGTAATTTTTGCGAAGCGGTAGTTAAAGACGATGTCAATCTGCTTAAACGCAGTGTGCGAAGTAAAGTTGGTCAAGTGGCCAACAGTCCTCAAGGTGTTTTGAAAAAACTTATTGCAGCCGATGGGATGACTTGTAATGGTAGCGATTTAGTCTCATTTTCAGAGAAGCGAAAAGCATCGGAAGTATCTGAATATCTTTCTGATGCAAAATGAAATGAAGTCGCGGTAAGAAAAAATGAGAGTGCATAATTTGCATCGCAGATTATGGGCTCAATTTACTCACTAACCTTCTTGCAAGCTTTTGCGACTATCAGGTTGTAGGTAGCGGCATACTTATACAGTTTTTTTCTGTGATCTAATTCATTTTCGGAGGTTACTACATCTGAGCTGCCAGGTAAAAATTGCTGGCCACATGTTTGTTTAAGGGTTTGAGTTTGTTGATTCTCAAGTCCCGGAAACGAAGTACCTCTACCTGAAAAGATTAACAGCTGTAGCTGATTATTTTGAATGGCTAAGTTAGCGTCGGCTTTAGGATCGGAGTAATCCAACCATTTAGGATCCAAATTGACCATGTTTTGTGACTCATCTGTAGAGTTGTTTTGCATGTTGTCACTGGTTTCTTGCTGAGTAATAGATTTAGTTTGACTACAACCTAACACCAATGTAACGCTGAAAATCCACAGTATGCACTTAGATAGAGGCTTATTCATAAGTTCCCTTGACTCTTTGACGAACTATAAGCTTTACAGAAAAACATAAAAAAGACAAAACAGATAACAACCAAATGCTACCGCCACCAGAACCACCGGTGTTATTCGGTGGCACTATTGAACTGGCATTAACCTGTATACTGATCATCCCTTGGGCAGACAAGTTACCATCTGTTATTACATAAGTAGCTGATTCAGTGCCAGTAAAACTAGAAGTAGGGGTATAGGTAAGCTGTCCACTAGATAAATTAACGACACCTTGTCCATTATAATTAATTGACACAATGTCTAATTGGTCATTATCTAGATCTGTGTCATTTGCCAAAACATCTATGATGAGTGTTGCACTGCCTTGTATTATTGACACTCTGTCATCATTTGCGATTGGCGCATCGTTTATGGGATTGACAGATACTTCAAGGGTAAACACATCACTGTCTAATTGACCATCATTCACTATTACATTGACGTTTACCAGGCCATGATAATTAGCATCAGGTATTAATGTCTGGTTATCGAAACTGTAATTATCACCATTTTGTATGCTTAAAGTAAAATCCTCAGGGTACGAAGAGTCGGGGTCAGTTACCTGCAAGTCGGTAAACTCAATTGTCTTATTGGTGTCTTCGTCTATGTTCAGTATATTCTGTCCGTTTATTACCGGACTGATTGGAACGGATTTAGTGATGGAATAAGCTTGGTTGGTGACACTGTAAAATACATTGTCGCTGCATTTAAGCATTAGGCGGGCTTTATCACTATTCACATTAGGCGCAATAATTTGATGTGAACCATCGTTGACGGTTTGTGATGCCAAGGTTATATCAAATTGTTGTTGGCCATCGCTATCTAAAAGAATATCCACATGTGAACAATTTAGAGGTGTATCGTTACTATCTGCTACTTGCCAAGTGACGTTTTGATTGGCCAAACCCTGCCACTGAGTAGGCGTGTCAATACTAAAACTTTGCAAACCCGTTACCACATTAACGGTAACGTCTTGTTTAGCTACGCCGCTATAGGTTTTGATTTAGCGGGTAGTGTGGTTAGTATTTTGGTTAATGAAGGTCAAATGGTGGAGCAAGGCCAATTACTGGCTGAAGTAGATGACCAAAGACTTGTGGCTAAAATGAGTGAATTGTCAGCCATTTTGAATCGAGCCAAATCAGAACAGAATTTGGCTGAACTGTCATTAAAACGAGTCACTGATTTAGTCGATAAAAAATTAGAGTCCGTGCAACTTTTGGATGAATCAACAGAATCGGTTAATGCAGCTAACGCTTTTGTAAATGAGGTTTTAGCCCGTAAAAAAAGTTTACAAGTTGAGATTGATAAAACTAAATTATTGGCCCCTTTTGATGGCAATATCGTTAGCCGTTTAGTTGATGAGGGCACTGTGGTTGGTGCGGGACAAACCTTATTTAGTTTGCAGAAGAATGGAAAGTTGGAGGTTAGGTTTGCTGTTTTTGCAGACCATGCGAATAAATTTGTTGTCGGCCAAACACTCTCTCTGGCGGCTCATTCAGATCAGGTGTTAGGACAGGTTAAATCAATCGCTCAGCAGCGAAGGTTAGATACGCGCACCGTTGATGTCATCATTGGATTGAATGAGCAAAACCTTGCAATTATTCCCGGTGACATATTACATATAGATATCAGCAGCGAAATACAGGCTCAGGGATTTTGGGTGCCTAGAAAAGCCTTAGTCAGTGGTGTCAGAGGATTATGGAGTCTGTTTGTAGTTGAGTTCAAAGATGGTGAACACCGATTGGTGGCCAAACTCGTAGAAATGGTACATGCAGATGATAAAAAAGCCTTTGTACGAGGAGCACTAAATGATGGCGAAACAGTAGTGGTTGAAGGTGTTTAGCGCATAGTACCTGGGAAAAAGTGATAGTAGGTGATAACTCACTGGCTAGTATTCAGTTAGGTGTTTTGTAATGTCACAGTCACTACAGCCAAACAATCAACCTCAATACCCTTGGTATAGTCTATTTTTCCGGAATGGACACTTGTTAGTGTTAAGTATCATGGTACTGGTGGTGGCGGGTGTGTCGGCAATTAACAATATCCCACGGTTAGAAGATCCTAGAATCGACAATCGAAACGTGTTGGTCATTACACCCTATCCAGGTGCATCTTCCGAACGAGTTGAAGCATTGGTCACAGATGTAATTGAAGATGAAATAAGACAATTACACGAAGTGAAGGAAATAAACTCTACGTCACGTTCAGGTACGTCTATTGTTTCTCTTGAATTACAAGCTTGGGTCGACAATAGCAGCAACGAACAAATTTTTTCGAAAATCCGTGATGGACTGAATAACGCAAAACTTAAGTTTCCTCAAGGTGCAGGTGACCCTTTTCTTGATGAGCGCAGAGGGGCGACCGCTTTCACCCTAATTGTGGGTCTTAAATCTGCACCAGGGTATGCGACACCTATGTCGATGATTAGTCGCATGGCAGAGCATTTATCAGACCAACTGCGAAATGTACCCGGGACTGAGTTAGTCAGAGTTTACGGAGAATTGAACGAGGAAATTCAAGTCACTATTGACCCTCAGCAACTGACAAGTTCGGGTTTAAGTATCAGCCAAGCGAGTGATCTTATTACAAGTGCTGACCCCAAAATTCCAGCTGGAATGATGTACTCGAATGAACAAAATATGCGAATGCAGGTGGCTCAGGAGTTAGACAGTGTATCTACAATTAGAGACTTGCCATTACGTACATCTGAACAAGGTGGGTATTTGCGTTTAGGCGACATAGCCACAGTAAAAAGAGGGGCCAGGCTGCCGGTTAATGACATTGGTATGGTCGATGGACAGCAGGTGATTTTTGTAGCATCAAGGATGCAAACCACCCTACGAGTGGATACTTGGACAAACAATGCAAAAGATATTGTTGATAAATTTACTCGTCAATATGGTGGAACTGTACAAGCAGATATAGTGTTTGAACAGAATATTTATACAGAGTCACGTTTATCTGACTTAACAATAAACCTAATGTTAGGTTGCTTAGTGGTAATGGCTATGGTGTTCATTTTTATGGGCATAAGAGCATCTTGGATAGTCGGTTTGTCGCTACCTTTGTGTGCCGCGTTTGCTATTTTCTCACTGAGCTTTTTTGATGAACAAATTCATCAAATGTCAATTTTTGGCATCATCATCGCCATTGGTTTGCTGATTGATAATGCTATCGTTATTACTGATGAAATTAGAAGTAAACTAGTTAATCCTGCTATCAGCCGTATCGATGCGTTAACCCAAAGTATTCAACATCTATTTGTACCTTTATTAGCATCTACTTTGACCACTATTTTAGGTTTTATGCCGATTTTTCTATTGCCAGGTAACATTGGTGATTTTATCGGACCTATCGCTATTAGTGTGGTGATGGCGCTGATTGGCTCGTTATTTATTTCACTCACAATAATAGCGGCACTTGCCGCCCGATTTTTACCCAGAAAGTTAGAGTCGTCGTCCGCTTGGTATTTTATTGGTATACAAGCGCCTTCTATCAGTTTGGGGTACCGAGCCGCCCTTGAAAAGGCACTTAAAAAACCTTTATTAGGGATCGTTGCATGTATTGCTATTTCAGCTTCTGGCTTTATTTTGGCAGGGCAGTTAGGTAATGTGTTTTTCCCAAATGCGGATAGAGATCAATTTGAAATTTACTTGTGGATGCCCGAGGGGACTGCAATTAAAGAGACGCAATTAGTGGTTAAAAGTGTGGATGAACATATCCGCAACAAGCCACAAGTGGAGCAACTAAGTTGGTTAGTGGGTGGTTCATTTCCATCTGTGTATTATAACCAAGTCATGAATAAAGATAATTCATCCCATTATGCAAACGCTGTCGTTAAAGCAAACAGTATTTCTGCCGCCAAAGCACTCATTGGTCAATTACAAATAGAGCTTGATCGGGCTTACCCTCAAACTAAAATTATAGTGCGAGCATTTGGCCAAGGTCCTCCAATCTCGGCTCCTGTCGGATTGAAGATACTTGGGCCAGATATTAATATTCTAAATTCCTTGGGCCAGCAAGTTAGGCTAGCAATGTCACAAGTTCCAGGCATCTCTCATTCTATTGCTTCTGTTACTTTTGGTGAACCCGAGTGGGTACTTGACGCTACACAAGATGTAAGTCAAATGGCAGGAATGTCGTTAGTTGTCATAGCACAACAGTTACAACACGCGTTGGACGGTAAAGTAGGAGGCTCCATATTGGAAGGAACCGAAGAAATTCCTATCAGAATTAGAGTGGGGGATGACCTCAGGGGAGAGCTTGCACAGATCCAAAATTTGCCCTTGTTGAGTGAAAAACTGGTTAGCCAAGGTGTTTGGATACCCGTTTCAGCTTTAGGAGATTTCCTACTAAAACCTACGGTCGCTGGTATAACTCGGGAAAACGGTGAACGAGTGAATAACGTTGAGGCATTTTTACTGCCTGGTGCCACTGCTATAGATGTGAGTAAGCAGGTATTAGTAAAACTAGAAAATATGAATTTTACTATGCCCAAAGGGTATCGCTTTAAATTGGCAGGCGACGCTGACGAACAGCAAGAGGCCCTTGGTCAATTAGTGACATACGCCCCTGTTTTACTGGTGTTGATGATTACCACTTTGATATTGTCTTTTCGAAGTTTACGCTTGGCTTTAGTTATTGGGTCTGTGGCTGTTTTGTCCGTTGGTTTAGGTATGTTTAGTCTTTGGCTTTCTGGACTACCTATTGGTTTTAATCCCTTGCTGGGATGTGCGGGACTCATTGGTGTTGCTATCAATGGTTCAATTGTGGTGATCGCAGCGATTAATGCAAATCCACAAGCAAAGGCAGGCAATATTCAGCAAATAGTTGAAGAAACAATGGGCTGTAGTCGACACATTTTATCTACTACCTTTACGACTGTAGGCGGATTTATTCCAATGTTGTTATTTAGCGAAGGGACTTTCTGGCCGCCCCTTGCAGTGGTTTTAGCTGGAGGAGTGGGCTTTTCAGTTATTTTATCATTAGTGTTTACACCTTTAGTTGTGTCGAGATTAAGTAAATCAGCACACAGTGTTTAGATTGAGTTCGATGGGAAGTAACAGGAATCTACCAATAAAATAGATACACTTGTTGTTGCTTGATATCTCTCTAGCGGGTTAGGATAAAACTTCAAATGCAGCTGTTGGATATTGGATGAAACCTGCTAGAAAAACGCTGATGAGCTGGTGGCATATTAACTGTTTAAGATGCAAACGGATCAGAGCCTTGGTCATTTGGGCAATACTCACTTGTATTCTTTACCTCTGGTTTTTGGGGTGAATTTAATTGAACCTAACTCAACTCAACAGGTAATTAGGCCCTACTATGCAAGATGTCATTGAGATAAAGAGCCAAGCTAAACGTAATGTGATTGTTAGTGTTTTGCTTGGGCTTGTTGGTTTATGTTTGGCTAGTATTAGCTTTTCAGCGCTACCTAAGTCTTTGTATTTAATTGGAATATTTTTAACCAGTGTATCTCTGGTGGCATTGTTGATAGGTTGGTTCAAATATAGGGAACCGCAGTTCAGCTTTCTTCTTTCTAGAACATCTATTTTTTACAAGCACCGACATGGTCATTGGCAGCTAGATTGGGAAAATATTCAGCGTGTTGATGTGCCTAAAGTCAGTCATGGATTAGAGTCTACACCACTCGATATGGTGGCCATTAAAATTAAAGACTATTCAGTCTTTTTAAAAGAAGTGTCACCAAGGCTAATGACAAATATCCTAATGGAACAACGGCCATTATTATTTCATGACATGCCCTCATCAAAAGAATGTGCCTCCGGCGCCTGTCATAGTGACGATATGTTAGAACATGATTATTTTAAGGATAGCAATGGCCTTGAGTACAAAGGAATTCAAGCGATGTTTGCTAATCGCATGACTAAATTAAGAGCGCGTTTAGGTTATGATATTTTCGTAGCTGGTTCAGAGTTGGATCGACCAGAGCAGGAATTTGTTGATTTATTACGTCAATGCCAACAACGAGTATTAACCACTGCTTAAATAATTTTCGCTTGTTCAACTGCGAATAATAGCTTTATCGATTCACTCTTTAGTTTGCTAACCCTTAATTTCGCGACTTCAATTTGTTGTCTTTTTAATGCACCTTCCATATCACTACATATAGCCAGCATTTTTGGCACGCCTGTATAGCAGCATGCTCCATGCAACTGATGTACTTTTGCCTGCATTTCCGCATGGTTTTCGGCTAGATTGGTTTTCTCAATAGACTCGACTAATCCTGGTAACTGCTGCAAAAATTGTTGCAATATGTCCTTAGCTGCATCTTCATTTTGGTTCGCGCGTTTAAGTGCAAGTGACCAGTCAAAGCTAGGTTGTTCTTTATTAATCGGATCCGATATCTGACACCAGCGTTTTATCAAGTCGATTAGATCTGACAAATTAATAGGTTTAGGTAGATAATCATCCATCCCTGAAGCGAGCAATCTATCTTGCTCTTCTTTAAATGCATGTGCTGTGACTGCAATAATAGGTGTGCCTAAATTGAGAGCTGTTTGGCGGATTTGTTTTGTTGCTTCTAACCCATCCATGTTTGGCATTTGTACATCCATCAGGATCAAATCAAACTCATGTTCTTTGCAATGTGCAACTGCATCTGCCCCACTATAAGCTAAGGTTAGCTGTAAATTAGTGTTCTTAAGCCATGTAGTCAGTAGGCGTAAATTGATTTCCATATCATCTACTGCTAACACTTTTGCATTCGGTAATGCTGCTAAGCGTTGCTGTAATTTGTCAGTTGGACTTTCTTCTGGCGCACGTAATAAGCTGTTTAACTTACCTAGAGTCAACGGCAAACGCATTTTGTGAGAAAAATATTGCGATAAATCGCTGCGGTTTGATAAAGACTCGATGCCAGAATACAACAATACAGTACTGTCTGTATTTAAGTGTCGTGTAGCTTCCATAATACTAGGTAAGAGGTTTCCTTTGTTGTTTGGTACACATATAAAAACTAAATCATAATGCTCTTTCAATGTTCTTAGGTAAGTTAATGACTCGGCTCCAGTCACACTTGCGCCCAAATATGTCAGTATTTTCACACCACACTGGCGAGACAGTGGAAATGGGTCAAAATAGATGATTTTTTTGTTTAGCCATTCGCTATCGTGACTAAGTGAAAGATTGGTATTTAGCAGGTTGGCTCGAATTGTGACGGTAAAAATACTGCCTGAGCTTGGTGAGCTTTGTAGGCTGAGTTCACCGCGCATTAGTTTGACTAATTCTTGACAGATTACCAGACCTAACCCCGTGCCTTGATATGACCGGCTCAAAGCATCATCTACTTGTGAGAAAGCGGCAAATAGTTTTCTTTGGTCTTCACGGCTTATACCTATTCCAGAATCTTCAATTTTGAGTACTAGTTCGTATATGCCATGCTCTCGCTCCTTTCCAAAAGCTGAAAGACTCACAAAACCTTGATCGGTAAATTTAAGAGCATTACCCAGAAGATTGTTCAACACTTGCTTGATTCGGTAGCTGTCACCAATCAGTTTTTCCGGCAATGGCTCTAAGTTGTATACAAATTCCAAATTTTTCAGATGAGCGGATTTAGCCATAACACTGACCATATCTTCTAACATTTCATTAGGTGAAAATGGGTGGTTGTTGATTTTTAATTTGCCAGCTTCGATTTTGGAAAAATCCAGCACATCATTCACAATGGTGAGTAGGTTATCTGCCGCAGCATTAATAATACTAACTTGTTCTTGTTTTTCTGGCGGTAATGAATCCGAATGTAACTCTTTACTAAAGCCTAAAATGGCATTCAAAGGCGTGCGTATTTCATGACTCATGTTGGCTAAGAACTGTGACTTTACGTTACTTGCTGCAATGGCATCTTTACGAGCAATATCTAAACGCACGTTTTGTTCTTCTACTAGTTCTATGTTGTTTCTTAAGTCTTCTGTAGTTTGTTCTACCTCTTGTTCCAACCGATGGCGGCTTTTATCCATTAAGGCTAGTGAGAATAAACAAGCTTCAATGAAAACCCCTACTTGAAAACAATAAGCCGTGAAAAAATTTGAAGGCAGAACGGTCGTAAGACTCGTCATACCAATAAGTGCAAAACCAGCCAAAATACTCCATGCGAAAATAAAATATCGAGCGGCAAAAAAGTTATTGCCATAACTTTCAAACCCAGCATAAGTGAAGCAAACAATCGCTACTACAATAGCAAAATATACTAATCCAGTTTGCCAGGCAGGAGGCAATATATTTAGTATTGATAATAGGCCCAAGGTGACTAAAAGGCCGATGCAATATTTGATATAAATGAATGAATTAGGAGCCGATTTAGCCATTTCTAAAAACGAAATTGTAAACAATCCAGAAAAAATCCCAATAATTACAAAGATCAAATCTGGGTGGGAGCTAACCCATGTGGTAATTGAGGGGGGGAGTAATAAGTGTAAATGCCCGCCCCAGACAAACTGCCATAGTAAAACAGAAAAAATATAACCTACGTATGCTAGCAAACTTTCTTCCCTTAATTCAACGTAGAGAATTAAGTTGTAGAGGGCTAGCATAATAAGTCCACCGTAGAACAGCCCCCATATAAGGTTGTCATAGAAATTTATTTGTTCGTGGTAATCATTCGCTTGAATATTAACGGGCGCTACTAATGCTGAACGTTGACTTTCGATGCGCACATACAAGTCAATTGTTTGTGCATAGGGCAGTTCTAGCTTTAAAGTTGGAAAACGAAATCTTGGATTGGAACGGATTTTACCTTGACTAGCATGACCTAAAACTTCATCTCCTAACAATACGTAGATATCCACTTTTTCTAACTGAGTGAATGCCACATCGATTACCCATTGTTTGTTATCGGTAACATTGCTAATAGTGGTATGCAGCCACACTCCTTTGTCGGAGAAACCATAGTTTGGGTTGTCACCGGGTTGCCAAACAAATTCATCCAATTTTTGTTTAACGTCGAAAAGTCCTAGTGGATTATCTGTTTCTCGAAATAGCTTTAGTTGGGGAGATAACCTAACAACTTCATCGGTGGATATTAGCTGTACTTCTCCTTGCGCAATAGCCAATAGAGGAAGCGACAACAAAGTTAAAAGTATAAATCTGCAAAAGTTGAACAACATCAAGTTTAGTCAGTGTGGGAGACATTACACAACATTAAACCATCCGACTAATACTTATGGCAAACCTTAGCTCAATTTTGATCAGGAAAGATAAACTTAGATGATGTAATCGTTGCCATTTATAGGTTAATCTATTCGGTAGAATAATGTCGTAGGTAGCGTTGTTCACTTTCAACATGCAATTTAAAACAAGAATAAGTGGTAAAAAAGTCCAACATGAGTCAAGAAACCATTATCAATAAAGACGGTATCGAACAATTAACGATGCGTCGATTCACTGAAGAATCTTACTTAAACTATTCCATGTACGTCATTATGGATAGAGCATTGCCGCATATTGGTGATGGCTTGAAGCCAGTGCAAAGACGAATAGTCTATGCCATGTCTGAGCTGGGATTGAATAACGCAGCTAAATACAAAAAATCGGCACGTACTGTTGGTGATGTATTAGGTAAATTTCATCCTCATGGCGACTCAGCATGTTATGAGGCTATGGTACTGATGGCACAGCCATTCTCTTATCGTTATCCACTCGTTGACGGACAAGGTAACTGGGGCGCACCGGATGATCCTAAGTCTTTCGCTGCCATGCGTTATACCGAGTCTCGATTATCTAAATTTAGTGAAGTCCTGTTAACGGAGTTGGGTCAAGGAACAGTTGATTGGCAGCCAAACTTTGATGGTACCTTAGATGAGCCAAAAGTGTTGCCAGCTCGTTTACCGCATATTTTATTAAATGGCATTACTGGCATTGCAGTTGGGATGGCAACTGATATCCCTCCGCATAATGTGCGTGAAGTGGCTAATGCTTGCGCCCATTTACTAGACAATAGTAAAGCCGAATTACACGAGTTATTAGAATTTGTTCAGGGACCTGATTATCCAACCGATGCAGAAATAATCACGCCAAAAGCAGATATAACCAAAATTTACGAAACTGGTCGTGGTTCAATCAGAATGCGCGCAGTATATTCAGAAGATAGCGGTGACATTATTATCACTGCTTTGCCTCATCAAGCCTCTGGTGGCAAAATCCTTGAACAAATCGCGGCGCAAATGCAGGCTAAAAAATTGCCTATGGTCAGTGACTTACGTGACGAGTCAGATCATGAAAATCCAACCCGCTTGCTAATTACCCCACGCTCTAATCGTGTAGATGTAGAGCAACTGATGCAACATTTGTTTGCCACCACAGATTTAGAAAAAAGTTATAGAGTTAATATCAACATGATTGGCTTAGATGGCCGACCTCAAGTTAAAGACTTGAGGATGATATTAACTGAGTGGTTAAGATTTAGAAAAGACACCGTTGTACGTCGATTGCAGTTCAGGTTAGATAAAGTACTTGCCAGACTGCATATTCTTGAAGCTTTAATGATTGCTTTTTTGAATATTGACGAAGTTATTCGCATTATTCGATATGAAGAAAAGCCTAAACAGCAATTGATGACTCAGTTTAATTTATCGGATATTCAAGCTGAAGCCATTCTTGATTTGAAACTACGTCATCTTGCTAAATTGGAAGAAGTCAAAATTCAAGGAGAGCAAGAAGAACTAGCCAAAGAACGTGATGCGCTGCAATTATTATTAGGTTCTGACAAACGTTTAAAAACTCTGATCAAAAAAGAAATATTAGAAGCAGCAGAGATTTATGGTGATGATAGACGGTCACCAATAGTGCAAAGAGGTGAATCTAAAGCCTTGTCTGAGAAAGAGTTAATTCCTTCAGAAGCCGTGACAGTAGTGTTGTCTGAGAAAGGTTGGGCTCGATGTGCCAAGGGCCACGATGTGGACGTGGAAGGTTTAAGTTACAAAGCTGGAGATGGCTATCAGGCCAGTGCAAAAGGGCGAAGTAATCAACAAGTTGCGTTTCTTGATTCCTCAGGAAGAGCATTTTCCTGTGATGCCCATGGATTGCCTTCAGCTCGTAGCCAAGGAGAGCCATTAACCGGTCGATTTAATATCGTCAGCGGCGAGAATGTTGAACATATAGTCATGGGCAATGATGATCAGCAGTATTTAATGGCGTCTGATGCGGGTTATGGTTTTGTCGGTAAATTTAGCGATATGGTTAGTAAGAATAAGGCTGGTAAAGCCTATTTATCGCTTTCCACCGCAGCCAAAATTATTGGTCCGCAACCTGTGTCTGATCTCAAAACTGATTGGTGTTTGGCTATTTCGAACGAAGGCAGAATGTTAATGTTCCCGTTACGAGATTTGCCCAGTTTAGGTAAAGGTAAAGGTAACAAGTTACTGAGTATTCCGTCAGCAAAAGTACAATCCAGAGAAGAGTATGTCAGAGTATTGGCTGTAGTTCCGCAAGGGGCTAATGTTAAAATTCTAGCCGGTAAACGAGGCATGACCTTAACTGCAGCGGACCTTGCCCACTATCAAGGAGAACGTGGAAGAAGAGGAAATAAACTGCCTAGAGGATTACAGCGAGTAGATGGAGTAGAAGTCGAAAACGCTGGTACAGCCCCTACGCAAACAGATGAAATCGAGCCTGCAGATGGGAATGATTCAGACTCACCGCTTATGTAACAGATTTAACCTTAAAGTGGATGGAATTAATTCATCCACTTCTTTATCTTACTAAATTTCTCTATTCTCTCCCTCCTTTTTACTTTGGTGGATAAGGTCAAATATAAATGTTGAACGTTTTATTTAAGTATTTATTAACATTTGTTTTTATAGGTTTCCTTGGTATTCGTTTTGCAGCAGCTAATGAAGACGCTATTGTTATTATGATTGGTGTTGATGGATTGCGCGCAGACACCCTTGAACGCATGCCCGCACCTAGTTTACAGGCTCTAGCAAACACTGGTGTTAGGGCTAATATGATCCCTGCGATGCCTACGAAAACCTTTGTTAATTTCTATTCATTAGCAACGGGTTTACATCCAAAACACCATGGTTTTATTTCTAACTACCCGTATGATCGCCAGCTAAGCAGAAAATTTAATCGGCAAACAGACGTTAGTGATCCAAAGTGGTGGGGAGGAGAACCTATTTGGATAACGGCTGAAAAACAAGGAATAAAAACGGCCACCTATTTTTGGGTCGGCTCAGAAGTTGAAATTGATGGTGTCCGTCCATCATTTTGGAAACCATATCAACAAGATAAAGACTATTCTGCACGTGTTGAAGAAGTTTTAGGCTGGCTTGCTCTTCCCGAAAAGCAGAGTCCAAGATTAGTCACTCTATATTTTTCGGCGGTTGACACAGCATCGCACACATATGGTGTAGGTTCATCCCAGGAACGAGCAGCCGTGGCTAAGGTTGATAAACACATAGGTGATTTGCTGGCAGGGCTAAACAAATTAGGACTTAGCGAACAAACAAATATAGTCGTTGTGGCAGATCATGGAATGGCTAACTTATCTGACCAACGAGTGATCAATATTGACTCATGGCTAGATTTATCTGCTTTTGTCATACCCGATTGGTCAGATGAAAAAAACTCAGTACACGCGCCATTCCTAAATTTGTATGCGCAACCTCAAGTAGTGGATGCAGCATATCAAAAATTATATAAGGCACACCCCAATATGCGGGTTCTGCGTCGTGGTGATTTTCCGACTAATTATCATTTTGACCACCCACAAAGGGAACCTGATCTGATGTTGCTTGCTGATTCTGGCTGGAGTATTTATGCCAGTCGAGATAAAAGCCGGCCGCAACCAATGCTTCAATTAGGTCGTTCTATCGCTACTCATGGCTATGACAATCAAGATCCGTTGATGCATGCAACCTTCATTGCCAACGGTCCAGCATTTGAGAAAGAAATGATGGCCAAACCTTTTGATAACATAGAAGTCTACGGTTTATTGGCCTGCGCGCTGAATATTAAACCTGCCAAGACAGATGGAAATGTTGAAAGGGTGCAATATTTCATGGCAAAAGATTGTCGACCATCAGCTGACCATTGAAAAAGAATATGTGTTTCTGTATATGTAATTGAGGTTAGGTATCCATCATTCAGGTTACTTAGGTTCTATCTCTCGAACATGTCGTCTAACCGAAAGTAACGAACCCGTTAGGCCAAGGAAAACTGATAAACCTAACATCAATAAAAAAGTAGAAGCGTCAGCCCCAGTTAAATTGAAACTCTTTTGATATAATTCACTGACAACACTAATACTGCTACTCATCCACCACAAAAGTAAAACAACTGCTACCCAAGCTAATAATCCGCCTAAAAACCCGTACCAAAAACCTGTATACATAAACGGTCGCTGAATAAATGCATCTGTAGCACCGACCAGTTTCATGACTAATATTTCGTCTTTTTTACTAAGAATATTTAGTCTAATCGTGTTTCCAATAATCAGTACAACAGCAAGAAACAGTAAAAGGGCAATGACTGTCACTAGGTCTTTAACTACGTTAAGCAAAGCATGTAGGCGTTCAAGCCACTCAATATCTAGTTTACCAATATCAACTTCTCTTTCTTCTCTCAACTTGTTTAATAGTAAGCGAGCGGCTGTAGGACTGGCGTAACGGCTAGTCGGAGTGACTAATATTACATTTGGTAATGGATTTTGATCTAAGTAAGATATGGCATCACCAAAGCCGGATAACTGCTTAAATTCTTCAAGTGCTTGGTCTGCTGAAATATAGTCAATTGAATCAATTTCAGGCCAAAGTTGAATCCGTTTTAATAGTTGTTCAATGTCCCCCTGACTGGAATTCTCTTTTAAAAATAAAGAAATTTGTGATGCTTGTTCCCATCCAGAACTAACATTCTCAGCGTTTTTCACCATGACATAAAGTGTACTGGGCAAAGTTATACTTAATCCTAATACACCAATTGTCATCAGTGATGCAGCCTTTGAGCGCCATAACTCACCTAAGCTACCCAGTGCTTGCCTGAAATGACTGACAAAAAACATGATAAAACGTTGGTAAGAAGAGATTTGAGATATTTGTGCGCCTTGCACCCTACCTTTAAACAATATGCTCATTTGTTTACCCTCACTTGAGAGCAAATAAAAACACTACCAATCAATAAGTTACACATACAGATCGTCACTTTGAAATTCGTCAGTTAAACCATCGGTTATCATCTGGCCTTTTTTAAGTGTCAGAGTCCGATATTTCATTCGCGCAATCAGTCCAAGGTCATGGGTGGCAATAAACACAGATACACCAGCTTGATTAAAATCTTCAAATAGCCGAATAATTTCCATTGATAATTTAGGGTCTAGATTACCAGTTGGTTCATCTGCTAATAATAAGGGAGGTTTGTTGACTACAGCTCTGGCAATACCCACCCTTTGTTGTTCACCACCTGACAACATAATGGGCAGATTTTTGACTTTGTCACTTAGACCCACCATTTCTAGTGCGGCATGAACCCGTTTCGCTGTTTCTTTATGAGAATAACCTTCAATAATTAACGGCAGCGCCACATTGTCAAACACACTTTTGTCCATTAACAACTGGTGACTTTGAAAAATCATACCTATATCGCGGCGTATGTAGGCAATTTGTTTTCTTTGAATTTTGCTTAAATCGTGACCATTGATCAAAACCTTGCCCACAGAAGGTCTTTCCATAATGGATATCAATTTCAGCAGGGTACTTTTGCCGGCACCTGAGTGGCCAGTCAAAAATGCCATCTCGCCTGGCTCAATGTGAAAATCGACCTTTCTCAGTGCTTGTTGACCGCCTGGATAGGTTTTGCTGACTTGTTCAAACTTAATCATAACGTGGCTTAGTTCGTTTGTTCTTGCGAATTCTCAGACTCGGTAAATAATGCATTTACAAAATCTTGGCTATTAAATGGTCTTAAATCATCGATGCCTTCGCCAATCCCAACATAACGAATAGGAATGTCAAATTGGTCAGCAATCGCAAAAATCACTCCGCCTTTTGCGGTACCGTCCAATTTAGTTAAGCTTATTCCAGTTAAGCCAACTGCTTCGTTGAATAATTTGGTTTGGCTAACAGCATTTTGCCCAGTACCAGCATCTAAGGTAAGCATAATTTCGTGAGGAGCTTGAGGCGCAATTTTCTTTATAACTCGAACTACTTTTTTAAGTTCTTCCATTAAATGTTCTTTGTTTTGTAAGCGACCGGCTGTATCTGCAATCAATACATCAATATTTTTTGCCTTGGCCGACTGAAATGCGTCAAAAATAACCGATGCGCTGTCAGATCCAGTTTGTTGTGCCACTACTGGTATATTATTTCGCTCACCCCAAACCTGCAGTTGTTCAACAGCCGCTGCTCTAAATGTATCTCCTGCGGCTAACATGACTTTCTTGCCTTGCTGCTGAAATTGTTTGGCCATTTTCCCAATAGTAGTCGTTTTACCTACGCCATTTACACCTACCATTAAAATGACGAATGGGCCGGACTCAGCTTTTAGCGTTAATGGCGACTCTACTTTTTTCAATATGTCGGCCATTTGCTCTTTTAATAACTGGTATAAAGCGTCTCCGTCTTTCAGTTGTTTACGGTCTGAACTTTCTGTTAACTGTTTTATTATTTTGACTGTGGTGTTCATACCCACGTCAGCAACTAACAATTGGGTTTCTAATTCTTCAAATAATTCATCATCAATCGCTTTACCACGAAATAAACTAACAATACCGCTACCGATACTTTCTTTGGTGCGAGACAGCCCTCGCTTTAATTTACTGAAAAAACCAGTATCTTCAGAATCTTGTTGTTCGATTTTGGGAGGACCTATAGTTTGTTTTGCTGCTTGATCATCCGCTAATAAGGTGACTTCTATTGAAGACGAACTTTCGATGGTTGATTCAGTGACAAGTGTTTCAGGTTCTGGTTCGACATCTGTTTTGGTCTTAACCGAAAAATCCTCAGAGACTATTTCATTATAAGAATGATTATTTTCTAACTCTTTTGGATCTTCCTCTATCTCAATATCTACCTGGATATTGTTCTCTAAATCTTTTTCTATTTTAACTTGTTCAGGCTGAGTGATTTCATCGATGAGTGGAGTTGAATCAATATTGGCAGAACTATCATTCTTTAATGATTCTGGTTTTGAATCTACTTGATCGTCTGTCTTTTGAAGAGGGGCATCATTGACGACAGGAGACTCTTCTTGTTGCTTATCTTTTTTGAGCCATTTGAAAAACTTTGACATTCCGCTGAGAAATCCTAGGTAATTGGGTAAACTATTTAAATCATTTCTTAATAATAGCATTTCTATACCAAATGAAGCGAGGCGAAAAACATTCGTTAAAGAGCCGAAAAGTAGATGGCTCAAAACCTAGTGGCACAGTTCGGATTATCAGTGGGCGTTTTCGTGGGCGTAAATTACCTGTTCTCGATGTTCAGGGCTTACGCCCAACTACAGATAAAAATAGAGAAATGTTATTTAGCTGGTTGATGGCATATACCTCTGGGGCCAGTTGTTTAGATGCATTTGCCGGTAGTGGAGGTTTGGGATTTGAAGCGTTGTCGCGTTATGCGAAAAATTGCACGTTTATTGATTTAGATAAAAACGTGGCAAAAAAAGTAGCAGATAATATTCAATTATTGGGTTTGTCTGGGCAGCAGGCGAAAATCATTCAAGGCAATACTCTAGAAATGCTAAACAACTTAAATCAGCCCTATGAGTTAATCTTTTTAGATCCGCCTTTTAATCAAAATCTTCTTCCTTTAACGATCGAACGTATTGTTGAAAAATCCCTACTAGCCATAGATGGAGTTATCTACATCGAATGTGAAGGGGGCGGAATAGGTTATTCAGTACCTGAAAGCTGGCAACTCATTAAAGAAAAACGCAGTGCGCAGATTTTGGCTAGAGTCTACCAACGCAACAGTTAACGTTTATATTTCTAAACCAATATTGCTCATTCCTTCACTGGTAGCTAATTGTTTAAGTTGTTTGCAAGTGTCGGCATTTTTAGGACTATTATTTAACAAGACTAATAATTCTTTTTGAGTTTCGATTTCCCATAACATCAACGGATGCTGTTTAATATCTAAGTCTGAAATGTCTTGTTCTGCGCTAGCTTCGATAAAGGCTTCTACGCCACCTTGGGACAATTTACTGACCACAACTGCACCTTGAGGGTCTTCACCTTGGATCAATAAAATGGTGGCAGACATAGACATCGCGACATCTATTGCTGGGTAAACGCCGTAATTGTCAAAGTCGCTAGCATCAGGCACTAGTTCTTCAATTTTCTCTAACTGAGCCGCAAAATTTATCTTAGCTTTAGGCACGGCTAACCATTCCCAAATTGCATTTAAGGTATTGCGATATTGCGCAGGGTCAGCAAATTCTGTGGCTTCACAAAAAAGCACATAATTTGGTAACATCCGTTCTAAAAGTGTGGCTGAAAATGCCACTGCATGCCAACCTTCTAGTTCTCTAACCTGTTGAAATATATTTAATTTTTTGTTCAAAGTGTTCTCATTAATGTTTTGCGAGCAAGTAATTTAAGTGAAAATTCTTAACGGTGAAATTACCCTAAGGAATAATATTTTCCAATGCCGTCCAGTAACATTTGGATAGAAATCATTATCAGGATCATGCCCATCAATCTTTCTATTGCAGTTAATCCTCTTTCACCCAACAATCTATGGAAGGTACTTGAAAGCATAAGAATGGTAGCTGATGCTAACCATGCGGCTCCCAGCGCCATTGACCAATCTAACATACGATTATGGTCTTGGTTGGCTAATAGTATAAGCGCTGCCAATACCGATGGGCCAGCTATCATAGGTATGGCTAATGGTACAATAAAGGGTTCTTCCCCAGGCGCTAATCCAGCAACGCCACCGGGTTGTGGAAATATCATTTTTAGTCCTATTAAGAATAAAATAATACCGCCAGCTATGCTGACACTTTCTTGGCGGACATTTAAAAAATCTAATACAACTTGCCCACTGAACAAAAATGTAAACATGATTATCAATGAGAATAATAGTTCTCGAGCTAACACTAACCTTCTTCGTTTAGGCTCAATCGTCTTCAACACAGACATAAACACTGGCAAATTACCCAATGGATCCATAATCAAAAATAAGGTGATAGCAGCTGACCAAGTGTCCATAGAGTTTCTCTGATTGACTGTAACAGTATGTTGCTTTTCCCTTAGTTTATAACATCTCACCCTTATGCCCTAAAAATAGTTTTAATTTCAATGGCTTGATGATTTAATAACCCAGTGCAAAAAGATTCATTTCATTTGTACTTATTTAAATAGATGGCAATTTGTACTAGCAAAACTCAGGCTTTGCGCTTTACTATTAAGTCATCAAAATATAATTAGAAAATAAGAGGATTGTGTAATGAGTCTGATGACTGTCGAGCAAGTAGCCGAGTTTCTGGGTGTTCAGATTGTAAGAGTTGAGAGACTAGAAAGAGAGAGTCTGCTACCTTCGGCAGAAAAAGATGCTGATGGAAGCCCTCTTTTTGAAAAAGATGCTGTTGAAAAATATAAGATACTTGCTGAGCGTTTAGGAGGCTTGTAAGCCACCTATAAGGTCGAAAAGGCGGTTTAAGTTATCACCGCCCTTTTGATGGTATGCTACTCTTCTAGTAATGCTCTAGCTATTGTTCTAATTCCTTGGGCGGTTGCGCCTATAGGCATATACACTGTGCCACTTGCGTTGTATGCAGCTGCTAAGTCAATATGCAACCAACCTTTTCCATCGTCATTAACAAACCTTGATAAGAAACCAGCTGCATTAGAAGCACCACCGCCTCCACCACCTTTTTGTGCTTTGCTATTGGCCGTATCAGCAAAAGCTGAAGGACATTTATTTTGATGCCATTTTTCTAAAGGCAAACACCATGAAGGTTCAAATTCTTGTTCTGAATAATCCAAAACTCTTTGTTGTAGTGCTTTGTCTAATGCAAAAAATGCATTGTACTCTTCACCTAAGGCTACCATTGCTGCACCTGTTAATGTAGCTGCATCAATAATCATTTTTGCACCTGTTTCGGTGGCTGCCATTAGGCCGTCAGCCAATACCAATCTCCCTTCAGCATCAGTATTGACTACCTCAACAGTTGTGCCATTTTTGTAAGTGATAACGTCACCTAATTTATAAGCGTGGCCACTAATAAGATTTTCAGCACAACATAAAAATAATTTAACCCTCTTATCCAAGCCTCGCAGAATAGCTAAACCGAGTGCACCAGTAACGGTGGCTGCTCCACCCATATCGCATTTCATACTCAGCATGCCTTCGCTGCTTTTAATGCTGTATCCACCGCTATCAAATGTAATGCCTTTACCTACTAAGCAGGCAGAAATAGGAGCGTTAATGTCTCCGCTAGGGTTATAGTCGATTTCAATTAACACGGGCGGTCGAGTGCTTCCTCGGCCCACATGATAAATTCCCATCCAACCTTGTTCTTTAAGTGCTTCACCGACCCATCTTTCGCTGCTGATATATTTATCACTTATGGAGATAAGCCAGTCTTCACAAGTATTAGCTAATATTTCAGGTGACATATCTTCAGGCGTAGCATTAGTAATATTGCGGGTAAAGACCATGGCTTGATAGCGATGCGATAATTCATTTGCATTATCATCGGCACACCATTTGATATGATGTTGTTTTTTAGTGGTGGTAAAGCTTTGAGCGAAAGCCCATTGCTGCTCTATTTGCCAGTTTCCAATTAACTCGACTTGCAATATGCCTAAAGCATCAAGACTACGGGCAGCTTTTTTTATAACACTTAAATTATCTAGCGGTTCTAGTAGGTGAATAAGCGCAGTTTGACCGTTTACAGTTAAAACCGTGCCAACTGAATAATAATCGGCAGGTGCCTGTGTGGTAATTGATACAGATAAACGAGACATGACTACTCCATCGAATAAAAGAAAGTTAGAATAACATGACGACTTTAACTGACCAGCATTTTAAGTAGTAATCATGGACTTCTCTTCTCCTCTTATTCAAGGCACATTGATTAAGCGTTATAAACGATTTTTGGCCGATGTACAGTTAGCAGACGGTTCAATAGTCATTGCACATTGCCCTAATACTGGTGCAATGACAGGCTGTGCTGAGCCCGGGTGGCAGGTGTGGTTGTCACCAAGTGATAATCCAAAACGTAAGTTGTTATATACCTGGGAAGTAGTGTTAACAGGTCAACGTCATTGGATTGGGATAAACACTCATAAAGCCAATAAATTGGTCAAAGAAGCGATTCAAAAAAATAAAATCGCTGAGTTGATTGGTTATCAAAATTTGCAGGCTGAAGTAAAGTTTGGTGAAGAAAATAGCCGAATTGATTTTTTACTCACCGACCCTGAAAAAGCAGACTGTTATGTAGAAGTCAAATCGGTCACTTTATTACATGATAGTAAAGGGTATTTCCCAGATGCAAAAACCGTACGTGGGCAAAAACATCTCCGAGAGTTAAGCTTAATCGCCAGACAAGGAAAACGAGCGGTGTTGCTTTTTTGTGTACAACACTCAGGAATTCAATCGGTACAAGTGGCGAAACATATTGACCTTGATTACGCCAATGAACTGGAACAAGCTATGCTAAACGGAGTACAAATTTTGTGTTACAGCTGCGAAATTAGTTCAGAAAAAATCTATATAAATCAATCATTGCCATTTTTTTCTTAAAATAGACATTGATTTTTTCGCTAAGGCCTCCATATTGCCTTGCTACAAAATTGTTTTCACTGTAACGGAAGATGTTAAGAGCAAGTAATTGCCAGTGTTACGGCTTTCTGATATACATAGCCGCCGGCACAAACAGCTCATGCCGTAGTTTAGGAGATTTGGCAAATGCCAACAGCACAACCGAATAAAACACTTGGATTATTAGCCCTTGCCGGTTTGACTCCTTACGAGGAGAAGAAAGGCGAAGAGTACATGAACGAAAAGCAAATGGAGCATTTTCGTTTATTATTGAAAGCTTGGCGCGACCAACTTCGTCAAGAAGTAGACCGTACTGTGCATCACATGCAAGATGAAGCGGCTAATTTCCCTGATCCTGTTGACCGTGCAGCTCAAGAAGAAGAGTTTAGTCTTGAGTTACGTACGCGCGACAGAGAACGTAAATTAATCAAAAAAATTGAAAAGACCCTCAAGCGTATCGATGAGGACGATTTTGGTTTTTGTGATGCTTGCGGTATTGAAATTGGCGTGCGTCGTTTGGAAGCAAGGCCGACAGCTGACATGTGTATTGATTGCAAAACCATGGCTGAAATCAAAGAAAAACAACTTCAAGGCTAAGTTTGCCTTCTATCCCAAGCGGCGATTTAGTTCTTTATTCGCTGCTTGGGGTGATACTTTGGTTTTATGGCCAATGCACTCAAATATCCTCATATGAAGATTGTTACACCCTGCAACGGCTACGTTGGTCGTTTTGCACCCTCACCATCTGGTCACCTACATTTTGGCTCTTTAGTTACTGCACTAGCTAGTTTTTTACGAGCTAAAAGTCAAGATGGGCAATGGCTACTCCGAATCGAAGATATTGACCCGCCAAGAGAAGTCGCCGGAGCGAGCGATTCGATTATGCGCTGTCTTGAAGCGCACCATTTGTTCTGGGATGGGGACGTTGTTTACCAAAGCAATCGAAGCGACTTATACAACTATTACATTCAGCGCTTATCAGACCTTGGTTTAACCTATTGTTGTACCTGTACTCGGGCCCAACTAGCAAACCTCCAACCTTCGAAACTTTGCCATTGTGCAAATCAAAATATAAGACCTAGCAATAGTGCGATTAGATTCAGGCACAATCATTCCTATCAAAGCTTCTATGATGAGTTATTAGGTGACGTTGATTTCTCCAAACATGACATGCCAGCACACTTTACTATTAAGCGTAAGGATGGTTTATTTGCCTATCAATTGGCTGTGGTGGTTGATGATCTTGAGCAAGGGATTACTGAAGTGGCGAGAGGAGCTGATTTGTTAGATGCAACATTATTTCAGCTTGCCTTATACCAAGCATTTGATAAACCAGCGCCAAAGTTCTTACATTTTCCAGTTGTGGTGACGCAACCCGGTAAAAAACTTAGCAAGCAAAATCATGCTACTGAAGTTAACAGTAACGATGTCAGTACTAATCTTATCAACGCCCTTGGATTTCTCGGATTCTCACTTCCAAAAGAACTCAAACAAGAATCTTCGCAAAATATAGTGAATTGGGCGATAGATGAATGGGATTTGAGAAAAGTACCAGCAATAACAGAGTGTATTGACAATAGAATTGGGCAGGCAGACAGTATATGATTAGCGCCGAATTTTTCCGCTCTAAGCAGCGGAGTATTACAAACACTACAGGTCCTAAAGGTCCATACAAGGAGCACAGCATATTATTTCTCGCGTAATTGACAAAGTCAGGAGCGCTTTGCGCACTAAACCAATAAACAAGGCCGCTACACTTGTTGCGACTGTCATTCCCCGTGCAGAGCATTCCGTTTCTCGTGATTCAATGAGTGAAAATGCACTTAAAGTGCTTTATCGCCTGCACAACAGCGGTTATCAGGCGTATTTAGTCGGTGGTTGTGTGAGAGATGTATTATTAGGCAAAGAACCAAAAGATTTTGACGTCACTACAGATGCCACACCCGAGCAAATTAAAGGTTTGTTTCGCAATTGCAGATTGATTGGACGCAGATTTAGGTTAGCGCATATTGTGTTTGGCCGAGAAATTATCGAAGTGGCTACATTCCGAGGACATCATGAAAACAATGATGAAGGAGAGTCAAAAGTCAGTAAACAAAGCGATCACGGTCAATTGCTGCGTGACAACGTATTTGGCAGTATCGAAGAAGACGCGCAACGTAGAGATTTCACCATCAATGCCATGTACTACAATATTGCCGATTATTCGATCAGCGACTTTGCTGGTGGCATGCAAGCGATTAAAGATAAAACAATTACACTTATAGGTGATCCTGAGACCCGCTACCGAGAAGATCCAGTCAGAATGCTCAGAGCGGTAAGATTTGCCGCCAAGCTTGATATGCATATCAGCGAAGAAAGTGGTGAGCCTATTAAACGCATGGCTCCGTTAATGGCGAACATTCCACCTGCTAGATTATTTGAAGAAGTGCTTAAACTATTGTTGTCAGGGCAGGGCTTACTCACTTATAAATTACTCTCAGAGTATCATTTGTTTGAGCCCCTATTTCCACAATTGGCTCCTTTACTTTTGCAACCTGAAAGTCGAGAGAATAAATTTGTAGAGCAAGTGCTTACTAACACCGATAATCGTATAAATACAGGTCAAAGAGTTACTCCTGCCTTTATTTTCGCTGCTTTTATGTGGTATCCATTAGAGGAACGTTGTCAGCAATTAATGGTTGAAGGAGGATTGAATCACTTTGATGCTTTTAATCTTGCTTTAAACGATGTGATGCATCGCCAGATTCAGCGCATCATGATCCCCAAACGTTTTAGTGCGCCTATTCGGGAAATCTGGCAGTTACAAAATCGTCTACCTAAACGTTATGGCCGCAGAGCTTATCAATTATTAGAGCATCCAAAATTTAGAGCTGCGTATGATTTCTTGCTTTTACGCGGCCAGATTGAAGGCGGTGATTTGTTTGAACTAGCTCAATGGTGGACTGATTTCCAAGAAGCAGATGAAGAGCAACGTAAAGTAATGCTGCAAGAATTGCGTGATGAAGAAGGAGCCCCGGCAAGGCGTCCAAGACGTAAACGTAAGAAGCCTAAACCCAAAGTATGATTGAAGTTTATATTGGTTTGGGCAGTAATTTAGCTCAGCCTGAAAAACAAATACAAGCCGCTTATGCCAGTTTAGCTGCATTACCTGATACGAATTTGATCAAGGGTTCAAGTTTGTATCGAAGCCAACCTATGGGTCCTCAAGATCAGCCCGATTATGTGAATGCAGTTGTATTGATTGAAACAAGACTTTCGCCAGATAACTTGTTACAGAACACTCAATTAATAGAACATCAACAAGGTCGTATACGAAAAGCCAATAGATGGGGGCCTCGGACACTAGATTTAGATGTGTTGCTATACGGTTCACAACAAATTGATAGCAAACATTTAACGGTGCCTCACAGTGGCATGAAGCAAAGAGAGTTTGTACTCTACCCATTGTTTGAAATAACCCCCGAATTAACCTTGCCTTGTGGTGAAAAATTATCCGATCTTGTACAGGCATGTCCTATAAATGGTTTACATAAAATGACTTCAACGGCACTAATCTAGAAATTTAATAAAATTCCAGTATAGTGCGCTTACCGTGCGTACTGTGCTTATGCAGTAAATAGTATTTTTTTATGGCATCCAAATTGGAGTATATCTAATGAAAAAAGTAACGACTTCAACCTTGCTAAAAATGAAGCAAGAGAATACTAAAATCACTGCTTTAACCGCTTACGATGCAAGTTTTGCTAAATTGTTTGACGAACAAGGTATCGACGTATTGTTGATTGGAGACTCACTTGGCATGGTGCTCAAAGGTGATGACGACACGTTAAGCGTTACTCTTGAAGACATTGTCTATCACACTCGTTCTGTGAAAAAGGGCGTTGAAAGAGCCTTCGTTGTAGCGGATATGCCTTTTATGTCCTATTCAACTGCCGAACAAACCTATTTAAGTGCTGCTGAGTTAATGCGAGCAGGGGCAAGTATGGTCAAGTTAGAGGGCGGTAGTTGGTTGCTAGAGACAATTAAAGGGTTGAATGAACGCAGTGTTCCAGTGTGTGGGCATTTAGGTCTAACACCTCAATCTGTGCATGTATTTGGTGGATTTAAAGTACAGGGGCGAGATGATCTGCAGGCCGAAAACATTCTCGAACAAGCCAAACAGTTAGAACAAGCTGGCATACAACTGTTGGTACTAGAATGTATTCCTTCGGATTTAGCTAACAAGGTATCTGAAAGTCTCAGTATTCCAGTTATTGGCATTGGCGCGGGTGCGCAAACCGACGGCCAAATATTAGTAATGCACGATATGTTTGGTATTAGTGCCAACTACATGCCTAAGTTTTCTAAAAACTATTTGCAACAAACCAATAATATGCGTGAGGCTGTGAGCCAGTATATTCAAGAAGTGCAAGAGGGAAGTTTTCCCTCTGATGAGCACAGTTTTAATTAGTGCACCCTTGGGGTGTGCACTAGCAACTCATATCAAAGTAATTGACGATTATGCAACTTATCAGTGAAATTTCAGAACTACGTGAAATCAGACGGACATGGCAAAGCAGCGCCAAGGTGATTGCCTTTGTACCTACCATGGGGAATTTACATCAAGGACATTTAAACCTTGTGCGTGAAGCCAAAAAACAAGCAGATATTGTTGTGGTATCTATTTTTGTTAATCCTATGCAATTTGGTCCCGACGAAGATTTAGAGGCTTATCCTAGGACCTTACAAAGTGATAAACGTTTGCTGGAGGAGTTGGGAGTAGATGTACTCTTCATGCCCACTGCAAATGACATTTACGCCAGAGGGTTGGAACAACAGACTTTTGTAGAAGTACCAGGATTGTCTTATATGATTTGTGGTGCTAGCCGCCCAGGGCATTTCCGAGGCGTAGCAACAATTGTGTGTAAATTATTTAATATGGTGCAACCTAATTTAGCTTTTTTTGGTGAAAAGGATTTTCAACAATTGCAAGTGATTAAGGCCATGGTGACAGACTTGTCAATGAACCTTAAGGTCTTTGGTGTGGCCACTACTCGAGAAGAAGACGGGTTGGCAATGAGTTCAAGAAATCAGTATTTAAAGGATTCAGAGCGTAAGTTAGCGCCCACTCTCTATCAAAAAATGCATGCGTTAGCTGGCGAAATAAAAGCAGGCCGTAGAGATTTCTCTAAACTCACTCAAGATTATAAATTGCAATTATCCGAGCTTGGTTTTAATCCTGATTATTTGGAAATCCGTAACATTGAGAACTTGTTACAACCAGGTCATGAAGACCAACATTTAGTGTTGTTAGCAGCAGCATTTTTGGGAAAAACCCGCTTGATTGATAATTTGCAGATGAGATTATAACAAATCGAGTATGAGTGTAATTAAGCCAAGCTAGCTAGCTTTTTTATGTTTAAGACAAAGTTTTTTCCAAGTCTTAGTATTGCTAGCTATGGCAATTTGCTCATCCAATATATTTTGCAAATCTGTTTCAGACGTTAGAGGATTAGCCAGTACAACTCTAAATACTGTAATGGCTTGTTCGGGGTATTTTTCAGTTCGTAATCGAGTACGTGAAACAAATGATTTACCTGCCTCTCTTTGTTGTTTCTGCACGATTACGGTCAATTTATCCAGTTCCATATTTAATGCATGACCAATTTTAGGCTGGGTTTTCATTTTTGCTTGTACTTCTTCTGGATTCACTCTGTAAGTTAACAGAGACAAAGTCGGAGGTGTGACAAGCTCAAAGTCTGGGTGTGACTGGATCATGCGGGCATAAGTTTTGGCTTTTTCAATACTCTGGTTAATAAGCAATTCATAACCTTGACGACCAAATATATGCAAAGAGGCATATACCATCATCGCCATGCCATTGCGCGAACCTTCTAAGGTTGTGGCACCTAAGTCTTTAGACCCTGCACGCAAGATGTATTGAGCATGATGGCGCACAGCATTACTGTCACTGGGATTTTTAAACAACACCATGCCTGCGCCCATTGGCACATACATCTGTTTGTGAGCGTCTAAGGTCACAGAATCGGCTTTCTCAATACCTTTAAGTAAACGGCTATGTTCGTGTGAAAACAGTGTTGCACCGCCCCAAGCGGCATCTACGTGGAAATGACAACCTAACTCTTTTGCTACATCAGCGAGTTCATCTAATGGGTCAATATGGCCCGTTTCAGTGGTGCCAGCAATACCTACTATAGACAATATCTTGTTGCCGTCTTGTTGATATTGTTTGCCCACCGCTAAGGCTTTTTCAGCTGACAAGCGTTGCGACGGACAGTCTATCGTAATCATCTGTTGTCTGCCTAAACCTAATAAATCGACGGCTTTGGATAACGAATAGTGACCACGTTTAGATGAGATAATACCCATTTTTTTATAACCATAATGCATCATTCCAGCTGCTAAGCCTTCCTGTGCCAAACCTTTAAACTGGGTTGTAGCAGGTAGCGCTTTATTTCTTGCTACCCATAAAGCTGTTATGTTGGCGATAGTCCCACCGGAGCAAAATGCCCCTAAAGCGTGGTTCGCACTATGTAAATAAGTATGGTAGAAATCACCCGATTGTTTATAGACCATCTCGTGCATCATGCCTAGAATTTGACGTTCAAGTGGGGTGAAGGCTTTAGATGTTTCGATTTTGACTAAATTTTGGTTTAGCCCTACTAACAGTTTTGCCAAAGGTAGGTGGAAATACGGCAATGCAGAGGTCATATGACCAATAAAGCTGGGGGAATACGTATTAACAGAGTTAGCGACCAACTTCTCCAGAAGATCTTCTGCATGTTTTGATACAAACTCTGGAGATTCAGGTACTGAATACTCAGCAAAACTTTTTTCAATTTGCTCTAGAGAATTGACCTTAGTCACAACATGTTGCGACAGAAAATCAGAAAGATTATCAGACAGGTGTTGTTCTATCTGTGCAAGTTTAGAGTCTTTGCCCTCAGGCATGGTAAATACCTTATACAAATGCTCTAAACTGACCTCAGCTCCGCCCACTGTTGTAACCCTATTCGAAAACTTTCAAGTCGCGCACTTTACCTTAATTCTAGCTTGAGACCAATAGCTCACACCCCCAAACTAGAACGGAAATAGGGATTATCTAGCAATTGCTAAATTGTTGTTATATTGTCCTGAATACTAGACATAATAGGTATGCCTTTGTATGCAAGTTACCGAAGTAACTGACAGTTTTAACCTAGATAATGTAGTACCTTTTTTCCAACCCATCATTTTTTTGAAAAATAACGAGGTATGGAGTTATGAATGTTTAGCCCGTCTATTAACTATTGATCAAAATACTTATTTACCAACAGAATTTTTGTTTTTGGTGGAAAGGCAGCAATCAGTCGCCCAGTTGACTCAAACTGTGTTTAGTCGTAGCGCCAGCTATTTTAGAGATATCAATATGGCTTGGAATATTAATCTGAGCTTGTCAGATATGACTAATACCGACACTCTACAATTTCTGCAGTCTCAACTAGCGGATTATCCCAATCCCAAGCGGATTTCTATAGAAATTACCGCACAAAATGCATTAACAGAAAGTGCTAAATTTGGTCAGTTTTGTGAAATGTGTCATACATTGGGCGTCAATATAGTCATAGATAATTTTGACCAGCAAGAGTGTGACCTACAAGCAATCCTTACATTGCCCATCTCTGCGATAAAGGTATCCGCTGCATTATTTGACAAAGTGGCGGCAGATTCAGCAACAGAAGCCTTTATCAAAGGCCTCATTAGTTCTGCTGCAAGCAATGACATCGTGGTAATAGCTGAACGAATTGAGCAGCAAAAGACTCTAGACGTTGTTAACAAGCTGGGCATTAAATACGCTCAAGGATTTTACTTTAGTCAACCCAAAGCTAATACAGCTTAGTGATTCTGTTTTTAGAACGTTATAAATTAGCCAATAACTGCCAGCTACTTTGCCCGCTTTGCCAGTATTTTCGTTCGAAAGGGGTGATTGGTTGGTCATTCTCATATATAGCACATTGACTATTAATGTTAGCAATCGCCAAAGCAGCAGAAAATTCTTGTATGTACAGCTGCCAATTACTTCTTACTTCCAGAATGCCACCTAAATTAACCATGTCTTTTAACGCAGATGTAGCGTACCAACGGCGCTGCAAATGCGCCGATTTAGGGTAGGGGTTGGGGTATAACAAATAATGTTTAGTCAGTTTTCTTTTATTGAGAACAAGTAATCTTAAAAAATCATTGAGATCTGCACGCAACACAAGATAGTTTTGTAAAGTACTTGCGTAAGCTTGGTGTTTGTCTGTGCGTAACGCTGACTTATCAATACCAATTACTCGCGCATTTGGATGAGCTTGGGCAATATTCACAGTACTTTCACCGACACCACAACAAGAGTCTAGTATTAGTTCACCCTTCCAATCTCCAAGCCAATTGATCGCTTCTTGGTAAGCTTGTTCGGTATGTTCAGAAAGTGGTTTTTGACTTACACTCGCAAGTTGTCGAGTAACCACCTTGTGTAAGTTTTGGTGGATACCTGTTTGGTTAGTACTAATGGTCCGAGATTGTTGCTGCATAATACTTAGCTACGAATTCCTACGCCACGATTGATAAGAGAATAAGCCCAACCGAATAATACCGCGTTAAACCCTACTAGTATGCTCAAAGACAGGTAGAAACTAATATCTGACACACCCAAAAAGCCAAATCTAAAGCCACTTACCATGTAAACAATAGGGTTGATTTTACTCACCCATTGCCAAAATTCAGGCAATAAACTTAAAGAATAAAAAACGCCACCTAAGTAGGTTAGCGGAGTCAAAATGAATGTAGGTACTATGCTGACATCATCAAAAGAATTGGCGAGGATGCCATTAATCAGCCCAGCAGTGGAAAATAATACTGCAGTTAAAAACAGTGTTAAGAGGATAATCAGCACGTTGTGAATATGTATATCCACAAAAAATAACGAGACAACGGTAACAATGATGCCAACTAACATGCCTCTAGCCACTCCTCCACCTACGTAACCAGCGATAATAATCCAGTTAGAAACTGGCGCTACCAATAACTCTTCAATATTTCGTTGGTATTTAGCGCTGTAAAAGGAGGAGGATACATTGGCGTAAGCATTAGTGATAACAGCCATCATGATCAAGCCTGGCACAATAAACTCCATATAACTGAAGCCGCCCATGTTGCCAATTCTACTGCCGATTAAATTACCAAAAATCACAAAATACAATGTCATAGTAATGGCGGGGGGAAGCAAGGTTTGGATCCAAATTCTTAAGAAACGTAAACACTCTTTGCGCCACATTGTTGTAAGAGCCACCATATTGAGACTATTCATGAGTGTCTCCTACCGCTTGTTTTGCTGTTGAGTCATCGTTTGATGAGGTTCTGCCAGACTCCACCATCCTAACGAATAACTCTTCTAATCGATTTGATTTATTACGCATGCTCAACACTTGTATGCCTTTTTGAGTTAACTGTTCAAACACCGAGTTGAGACCAGCCTCTTTGGGCACATCAACTTCTAAAGTATGCTCTTCGATTAAACGACTATCAAAGCCTTCTAAAGTTAAAGAACTTATATTCTTAGACAAATCTAAGACAAAGGTTTCAATGTTCAGGGTGGCAAGTAAAGCCTTCATACTGGTATTTCTGACGATGATACCTTTATCAATAATCGCAATATTACGACATAACATTTCCGCTTCTTCAAGGTAATGAGTGGTCAGAATAATTGTCACACCTTGTTGATTGATTTCTTGTAAAAATGACCACATAGAACGACGTATTTCGATGTCTACACCAGCAGTTGGCTCGTCGAGAATAAGCATTCTAGGTTCATGCATTAGGGCTCTAGCGATCATGAGTCGCCTTTTCATGCCACCAGAAAGTTGCCTAGCTGGAGAATTACGTTTGTCCCATAGATCAAGTTGTTTTAGGTATTTCTCAGCTCTTGGTTTAGCCACACTTTTGGGCACACCATAATAGCCTGCTTGATTTAGCATGATCTGTATTAAGGGTTCGAATTGATTAAAATTGAACTCTTGTGGCACCAAGCCAATACAAGATTTTGCCTCGGTGGGTTGAGTCGCTAATGAATACTCAAATATATCCACATCCCCTTGGGTTTTATTCACAAGGGAACTGATGATCCCTATTGTGGTCGATTTACCGGCACCATTTGGTCCAAGTAAAGCAAAAAAATCGCCTTGTTTTACCACTAGATCAATCCCTTTAAGGGCTTGTGTGCCATCTTTATAGGTCTTGGTTAATCCTTTGATACTCAGTGCGTTCATAGTGGCTGCCGGCTAAAGTGTTAATTCGAATTTGCAAAATATCTAGGTATTTTGAAATGCGTGAGTTCATATTCCCACTTTAAACGAAACGTGTTTGTTATAAAGTGTATTTTAAATTGAGAAGAGAAATGAATTTCTAGAGGCCTATAATATTGTATCAATTACGCTTAATTCAAGTCTATATAAGGGCAAAGTTGAGAGTGAAAATACTTCAGGTAGAGGATATAAAAAACGTCGATGGATTAGCGCATATGTTGTCAGAATCAACAGGTACTTAATCATTTCTTTTAAAAACAAAACACTGTCAAAACGATTGAAGCGGGTGAGGGGGAGTGAGACAAAAGAGCAGAATACCCTTTTGTCTCTAATTACAGACTACTGAATTAACAGTCTTCCGGATCTTGACCTAATTTTTCTTTAGTAGCGATACATGCTTCTTTTAATTTTTTAGCTGCATCCGTTTTTAACTCTGCTGCTTTGTCTTTTGTGCTATCCATCGCATCAGATGCTTTTTCGGCTGTGGCATCGTAAGCATCGCTCGCTTTTTCTTTCACTTCATCTGCCATATCCGCTGCATCATCTGCAAGTTCTGATGCGCCAGCCTTGGTTTTGTCATATAAGTCCGCTGACTTTTCTTTCGCTTGGCTGACCATTTCTGTGGCTTCTGTTTCTGCTCCTTCGGCTGATTCTTTTTTAGTATCAGTACAAGCACTTAGCCCTAAACTTAAAGCGGCCAAAGCCATTGCGAGGGTTGTTTTTGATAAAGTCATCATTATTCCTTGTTGTGTTATAAATAATTATTGTTTGGATACTTCACGCTTAGCGAATTCCGTTCCATGTTTCTAATACGTTGATGCATATAGAGTTTGTAAAGTTTACGCTAAATTCATTTGGAAAAGTCACTATTTTTGTCTGTTATTAGATACAGTTATATTGCTACAGCTCGCACAATATATCTATGTGTTGGATCCGGCACAAGGCTATCAAAGGGGTAACAGGTGATAAGTGTTAGGTAGGCTTGGTCAACATCAAATGTACTGTTGTTAACATTACTATGCATATATTCAGTTTGTGACTGCTGGGCAACACGGAGCATCGTAATTTTGAACCGTTGACGGTTATGTTTAGTTTTAACCTCAATAATATCGCCCTTTTGTAGGTGTTTTAGGCTGTTAAATTGTGTATCGCGGTGACCAACTATTACGCTGTTACCTTTTTCTCCCGGCTTAGGTGTTGAACTAACGTGGGTTGGTGCAAAGGCTAGGTTTCTACCACTTGCTCCAGCCAATACATACCAATTTTTTTCCTTGATGATGAGTTGCGCAATGGGTTGAGTATCTGCCCAAGGCCAAGGTTTGTGTTGTTCTGCTGATTGCAGGTTTTTATGCCAAGCATGGGCTATTAAATATTGTGCTAACTCTGCTTTACCATATATATATAACCCGCCGGAAAATTGATACACACCGAGCAACAAAAGCAAAGTAACCCATTTATGTTTATTAACTAGGAATACAAGCTTCGACAAGAAGTTTTTCTTTTTGTAAGTAAGTGCATACATATTGCTAATCCTATTAAAAATAAACCCATTAATATTTTAAGTTGCGCTGGCGTTGCTGTTTTTGGCAAACTACCTGGTGATTGAATAAGCTGATTTGATGTGCCTTTGGGTAGTTGATTTAGCACTTTTTGATTATTTAGTGGTGCTTCTTTCGGTCGAGTAGGTGTTACATCCACGGCGACTAAACTGGTGTACTGACTGATTAAATGATGTGTAAGAGCAGTATTGGTGATCAGAGATTTAAACTCGTCTTGCTCAGATGCGGAGCTATTGGATTGCATACTTGCACGGCGTTTATCTCTGGTAAGTTGGCTTATTTTTTCTCTGGCCCATAAAACATGCAGTCCTGATTGTCTAGTGTGAGCATTGAGTTCTAACGGGGTTTCCCAAGGTTTTCCTTGATACTTAGCTGAGAGATTAACCTTTGATAAAAAGTGGTTAGTATTGTTTGATTCAATTTTGTCATCAGTTAGTCGGTAACTAAGCACGAGAGGCTCGCCTTTATATAGGTCGCCTATAACATTAGGATAAAATTCTAACTGTTGATTGGATTGTAAAGTGCCGGTGTTTAGCTGTAATTCAATATCGGTTATTGCAGGATATTGTAACTTGGTTAATAAGCTCAGCATTTTTTCTTGAACTTGATCAACCGAGCCAATATAGGTAAATGTACCTTTGCCCATCTTGGCGGCCTCACTCATAAAATAACTGTTAGGAGCACTACCAATCCCCACAGTAAATAAGCGCGAATTTTCCAGCTTATTACTAATCAATTGCATTAAAGATTCTTCGTTGCCCACACTGCCATCGGTAATAAAAACTATTTGTCTCAATGAGGCTACACCTTCAAGCTTAGGCTGTGAAAAGGCTAGTTTAAGTGCGCTTTCCATTTCTGTTCCCCCATTAGCGGATAGACTATTAACGAAGTGTTTGGCGTCATCTTTATTGTTTGCATCTGCCTGTTTTGGCAATTTCCATAAGTTCTGTGCGTAACTATTAAATTCAATAATATTGAAGTTATCTTTTGCCTTTAGTTGGTCTATCGCTAAAAGCAGAGCTGCTTTTGCTTGTTTGATCGAGTCGCCTTCCATTGAGCCTGACGTATCAAGCACAAAAATCACTTCGCGCTGAGGTGACAGTGTATGTTGTTCAGGCTTGCCGGGAGGTAGTAACATGATTAAGCCATATTCATCGCCATTTACCTGCTGTGTAAAATGAGCAGATTGAGGTCCAGCGCCTAATTCTGGTCGCCAGTTCAATACAAAATCTTGGTTGCTAACACTATTTTTTGCTATCTGAATGTGATGACTACCATCTGATAACTGCTTAACGGTGATAGGATGGAATTCACTTTCGATAGCATCCACCTCAAAACCTGCATGCAGGTTGACCTGTAAATCAATATCTGAATTTGCTTGGTTAGATTGGGGTTGAGAAAATTCGGGCTGTAATAGTGATTCTGTTTTTGTACTGTTGGGGAAATACCTAGGAGTAATGGTCATCGGGAAACGCAAACTGTATTGTTGCTGATCAAAATTTAGTTTTTGCTGGTATTCAATACTCACTACGATCGTTTCGCCAGGGCCGATATTAGCAATCGAATTTGAAAACATATTAGGTCGTTGCTGTGCTACCAAACTGGCTTTCTTACCCTCAGCTTTAGCTTGAAGATAAATCTTTTTTGCCTCGCTTTTTTCCTTAATAATCCCTTCTATTTTTCGCTCACCTACTGTCATTAATAAATGATCTACCGCTGCATTTTCGGGCAGCGGAAATACATATAAGCCATTTACCCAATCCTTGCCGGCATTTTTAAATGTTTGAGTCAGCTTGGTGCGCGCTATGATCCCGGTGATTTTAATGTCAACTTTGCTTTTAAGAATAGGGCTAAGTAAGTGTTGTTGTTTTTCGCCTTGTTGTGATTGTTCCTGTATAAAATACAAGGTGCCACTTTGAGCAATTTGGTCATCGCTTACAGCGTGGTTAGTGAGGGTATTGGTTTGTTGTTTGCTTTGTGATTCTGTTGTTTTTGCATGGGCAATTGTGGATTTTTGACTAGTAAAAGCGGGCACTGCATATTGTAGTGCCCCTATCGCAACAACCACTAAACTAACAACAGCAAGTTTAGAAAGTGATGACATAATTGGTTTCCTTGTGAGTGGTATAACAGTCGAATCTATTGATTGGCCGCAGTCATTCCCATTTGATTGCCCGTTACTTTAAGCATGACTCGGCGGTCAAAAAAATCGTCTTCATAATTCTCACCTACACTTACCAATGACGACTCCCCAAATGAGTTAGTGATTACTTGCTGTTTTCTAACTCCTTTATTTAATAGATATGTTTTGACTGTTAATGCTCGTTGTTCGGAAAGCGCTTGATTAAAAGTACTGTCGCCACGTTTATCAGCGTAGCCCGACAAGGAAATATTCAACTTAGGGTTTTTCTGCAGAGTTCGGATTATCAAGTCTAGTTGTGACTTGTAGTGTTCTTCCAAATCATAAGAGGCTGTTTTAAATTGAATGTTACTTTCAATTTCTGGAACGCTCTGTTCTAAGGCATTATCCATTGAAGCAATTTGTAGCATTGAACGTTCTTTTGCTTGTTCGAAGTTCTGTTGCATCACCAGCAATTGTTGGTCTTTTTGTTTCAGTGCATTGTTGGCTGTTTCAAGTTTTTTATCAGAATTAACATCCTCAGCTATCATCACTCCAAAGATACCAGCGATGAATCCGCCTAATGGCCCTGCGATGGCCGAGCCAATTATAACGCCGGTACTAAGTCCAATTACTTCATTGTTTTTTTCTTGTTTACTACGTTGTTCAGCTATGGCATTGGTTGACAAAAGACAGGCGAATGTTAGAGCCGTTGTGATTTTAGTGTTGGTTAGTTTCATTGTTTTCTCCAAGAGGTTTGTTTTTGATTCCTCTTTTATTAAACAAAGTCTGTGTGGCCAATTCAGGGAGACAATATGGCAATCTAGTGGTCAATTGTGGCGAAAAAATGGAAATTGTCGGATTCAGCCATTTATCGACTTAACCTAAAGAAGTTTTGCGATATAGTGCATTCAACAAGTAAACAGGCGCAAGTTATGTCAAAACGTATCGCCTTGGTTGAAGATGACCAAGCACTTAGAGAAAACTATATTGCAGCGCTCAGCAAGCAAGGCTACGAGGTGCAACCTTATGCCAATCGTATTAGTGCAGAACAAGGATTCTCTGAAAGATTACCAGACTTGGCAATCATCGATATTGGTCTTGAGGATGAAATTGATGGTGGTTTTGCCGTTTGTCAGCAATTAAGAAGTTTATCCAAGACTCTACCCATTATTTTTTTTACCGCTCGAGACAATGACTACGACACTATTTGTGGCTTGCGAATGGGCGCAGATGATTACTTAACAAAGGACATTAGTTTGCCGCATTTACTGGCCAGAATAGCGGCATTGTTTAGACGTACAGAGTTACTCGATAAACCTCAGGTACAAACAGATCTCATTCAAACCGGCGATTTGGTGATGGACAGTAAACGAATGACAGTCAGTTGGCAGAGTCAGACTATCGAACTTACCGTTACCGAGTTTTGGATGTTACACGCTATTGCTAAATTCTCAGGGCATGTCAAAAGTCGTCAACAGCTGATGGATGAATCGAAAATGGTAGTGGATGACACTACTATCACTTCCCATATCAAACGTATTCGTAAGAAATTTATCCAGCTAGATGAACATTTTGACTGCGTTGAGACTGTATACGGTATGGGTTACAGATGGAAAAGTAGTTAACTATGTTTACCCATCCAAATTTTGTATTGTTGTTGGTAAATAGATGAGTCGTCTTCGTTTTGGCTTACGCCTTAAGTTACTTTTTTTCTCTTCGTTTCTGCTGGCTATACCTTGGTTGGGTTATCAATATGTGTGGGAAATGGAAACTTATCTGCGCATAGGTCAAGAGCAAACCATGGTAGGCACCGCCCGCGCAGTTGCAACCGCATTACATGAACGTCCCGCCTTATTTGACAGCCAATCAGCCTACTTAACTGACGTTAAGCCGGGCACTGATTTATATGCCCATAAAATTGCTTATCCAATTCAATTGGATGGCAAGCTAGACGACTGGCAAGATTACCAACATTTAACCATAGCCTACGGACAACAAAACCTAATTGATCCTATCCAAGATTATAAACTCGATAGTTTGCACTTTAGGCATATGGTTGGGCAGTACGATAGATTCTTGTATGCGATGTTTGATGTAACGGACAACCGTGTATTACTGAGACCAAAAAACAGTTTACGTATTGATAAGAATGATCACTTACAAATAGCCATGACAGATCAAAGTGGGTTGTTTCAACGATATATTATTGCACCATCACAACCAGGTTGGGTGAACGCCTATTTGTTAAAAGATGATTTGGACTCATTACAACCAGAAAGGTTAGAAACCAAAATTCAAGGGCAATGGCGCAATACAACAAGTGGTTATCAACTCGAATTACGTTTTCCGTTAGCTATGATGTCGAGCAAAATAGCCTTTGCCATTGTTGATGTGGATGAGTTGAGTACTAGGGCGGTAGAACATATAATAGGCACCGCTAATCCATCCCAATTGGACTCACTGGGCACGGTGTTAGTGCCTTCACCAGAAATAGAACAAATACTCAAAGGGCTTAAATACTCAAACGCGAGAGTTTGGGTAGTGGATAAACATATGCGAGTACTTGCTCGTTCGGGCAACATTCAAAGAGCATCGGGGATGCAGGACAACTCGCATATTGGTTTCGGCGATGAGAATGCGCCACAAGGTAAAAATAGCTGGTGGAAATACATAGAAAACAACTGGTTGTTACCCCTTTATTATCAAATTTTAACTAAACCTCCAGCAGATTTTGTAGATGATCTACGGGATGCCTTTGCCTTACAAGGTCAAGATATTAGCCAAGCTTTAAAGGGGACGCCAAGCTCTTTATGGCGCTTAAGTTCAGATAATAAAGCGGTAATAATGTCTGCTGCCCATCCAATCTATCTTGACGAAACGGTGATGGGAGCCGTCGTAGTAGAACAAACGACTAATGGTATTCGTACCCTCAGAAATAAGGCCCTCGAACAGCAGTTCCACTACATTTTGTTGGTTATTTTAATCAGTACATTAGCTCTATTTTTAATTGCTTCACGTATTTCTTGGCGTATTCGTAAGCTTAGAGATGAAACAGAAAGTGCGATTGATCAACAAGGTAAAATTATTGGCGAAATTGTACCTTCAACCACACGAGACGAAATAGGCGATTTATCTCGCACCTTTACTCATGTGTTAAGTAGACTCAGTCAGTACAATACTTATTTGGAGAATATGGCTTCTCGTTTATCTCATGAATTACGAACGCCTGTAGCTATTGTTAATTCTTCTTTGGATAACCTGTTACTTGAAGAGCAAAATGCAGAAAGTAAACAATATGTCGATCGCGCAAAACAGGGCATTACGCGGTTAAGTAAAATATTGTCAAACATGAGTGAAGCGACTCGATTAGAACAAGCAATTCAAAGTAACGAACGCGAAAATTTTGATTTAGAGGAATTATTAAAAGGTTGTGTAGCTGGATATAGATTAGCTTACGCTTCAAGGCAATTTGAAGTGCAAGTGTCGATTTCGAACTCGACTTTTCAAGGGGCGCCAGAGCTTTTTGCCCAAATGTTAGACAAAATAATTGCTAACGCCGTTGAATTTAGTGAAGAAAATTCGGTAATTAACCTGCTGATGGTGAATAGTGAACAAGGTTACGTCCTGACAATCGGTAACCAAGGTAGTTTGTTACCAGAAAACATGCAGCACCAATTACTCGATTCGATGGTGTCTGTTCGTAAGCAACAAAATACCGTTCAGCCACATTTGGGTTTAGGTTTATACATCGCCAAAATCATTGCACAATATCATTTAGGTGATATCAGAATAGATAATCTTAAAGATAAATCAGGCGTGGTGGTGACGTTAATGTTTAAGGTTAGCTCTACCTAACCCCTTTTATGTTTGCGTGCCATTCCCCAACCTATCATTCCAGCACCGATTATCGCGCCAATCCATGCGTAAGGTTCAGTTTCTGGTGCAAGTTGTTTGGCGAAGACTATTGTCATCATGGAAAAAATACATATTCCCCAACCTAATAGTTCAACATTGCTCAAATACTTAGAGATAAAAAATCTCGGTTCTTCAGGTTTTTTTTTCATAGTTGAATCTCTATTTTCCTGATTCTAAATTCATGCCTATGTTGAGATTAACAACTAACAGACCAAATAAGAAGAGAGGGTTGATTTACTTATGCAGGGCCAAATAAATCAGGGTTAACAAAAGGAGCCAAAGCAAGTAACGTCGCTTGGTGATAGACACTTTCCCTTGTGGCTAAACCTTTAGTTAAAAGGCCAATAGCGCCACCTTTTTGTTTAACGTTGTCAGTATTAAATAATCTGTCCATAACATGGCCTAGTTCTTCGCCTTTTTGGAGTGCTTGATAAACCAAAGGCGGCAAAGGTAACTGGCAACTGCGCCCAATAGACATGTGTTCTTGATTAGCGACTGCGACATACGCGAACGTGGCTGGGCCGTATTCGAATTGGTCAACGCCACCTTCAAATGCGACATAATAATCTGCTTGGGCGTGTTGCTGACAATATTTAACTCTGTTGATAGCGCCAAGTTGTGTATCTTCGCCAGTCATGGGTTGTTCAGGTACGCCTGATGGGGCATTTATACCGACACATTCCACGTCATTTAGTGCAAACATTTCACATATTGCTGCTTTAGCAGCGCCAATTTTGACTGGATTTTTTGACCCAACTACAACTTTTATCATTCTGTTCCTCAGTTAAGCATTAGCGGTTTATTTGGCCAATAGGCTCAAATGGTAACACTAAACACTAAAACACTACTCGATAACCTTGATTTGGCACGATATAATGCAAATGGTTTCATCAATACTCGTAAGAGATACGCAGAGCGCTATGCAGAATACTCCTCCAGAATCATTGATCCGCACTTGGGTGTGGATGATGTCCGAAAACAACGATCCAGAGTTGATGAATAAAGGTAGAAAAAATTTGATTAATGCTTTTGGTAGTATACAAAATGCGATTAAGTATATTGAACAACAAGTTAATTCTTCTGATGAGAAATAAAGTCTTTTTGTTTTGAAAATCCATCAATTACAAGGACATATTCAATCGATTTATTTGGTTGAATACCCAGAAAAATTATTGCTACTTGATGGTTGTTGTCGCCCTGATATTGAAATGCTTGAGCAGTTTATTACTGTTGAATTACGCCGGCCATTCGATGATTTAAGATTGGTCGTTGTCACGCATATGCATCCAGATCATGCCGGTGCAGCACACAAATTACGTAAAAAAACCGGTTGTGAAATAGCTAGCGCCAATATGTCTACCCAATGGTACAAAGGTTTGGGTGGACGATTTATGCATCTAGTGGATATCGGACTTGCGGCATGGGTGGCAAGTAGAATGGGTAAAGACAGAAAAAATTTATGGTATTCACCCCACCTGAAAATTGATCATGCATTGACCGATCAAGATACACTCCCCGGATTTGACGATTGGTGTGTGTTTTGTACCCCAGGCCACACAGATAGGGATTTATCGGTGTGGCACATACCGACAAAACGTGTGTATGTTGGAGATTTGTTAGTGAAGGTTAAAGACCGGTTTATTCCACCTATACCCGTTAATTACCCTAATCAATATCGCGATTCAATTATGAAAATACAGGCTTTGGGACCTGAGTCTATGATGTTGGCTCATGGTAGAGAAGTGACGTTAACTGAACGAGATTACGCGCATGTGCTCACAGTAGCGCCTAGAAAACCCTTTACTATTTGGACTCCTGCTAAAAGTAAGTTGAAACGTTTATTAATCAGAAAGAAAGGCTAAGAATAGCCCTTCTTGCTGTTAAGTAATTTATCTCGAATAATGGATAAATTAGATTCTTCCCGATTTCATCTCATTCACACAATAATCTACTGCTCTGGCTGTCAATGCCATAAATGTGAGCGAGGGGTTTTGTACTGCAGTCGAACAAAAGCTCGAGCCATCAGTCACAAACAAATTGGTTACGTCGTGACATTGATTAAAGCCATTTAGCACAGACTCTTTAGGATCGTGACCCATTCTAACTGTGCCTAATTCATGAATGGCGAGGCCAGGGTTGTTGTTCTCGACCGAGTTATAACTAGTAATGTTTGTTAATCCTGCTTTAGTTAACATATCAAAAGCGGTTTGCTCGGCGTCGGCCATCATTAATTTTTCATTCTCTGACCAAGTACAATCAATATGAATCAGTGGAATCCCCCATTTATCTGTTTTAGTCGGGTGTAGGGCCATGTAATTGTCAAAACGAGGCAACATTTCACCTTGCGCATGTAAACCCATACTCCACTTTCCAGGCTTATTGAGTTTATTTTTGTAATCGGCACCTATGCCATTTTGATGAGCGTTACCCTGCCAGTTATCTCGCTGACTACCGCCAGCCAATCCGTAACCACGCACATAATTTTTCTTGTATAACGATGGTTTGTACTGAAAATTAGGCACTAATAAACCTGAAGGTCGTCTACCTGAATAATATTCATCATCAAAACCTTCAACAGTGCCAGTGGCACCTGCATTGTAATTGTGATCCATCAAATAATGTCCAAGTACACCAGAGCTATTCGCAATACCGTTTGGAAATGACTTACTCTTTGTGTTCAACATGATTTGTGCAGAGCCTAAGGTCGAGGCACATAGAAACACCACTTTAGCAAAATACTCGCGAGTGCTTAGGTTGTCATTGTCTACAACTCTGACACCTTTGACTCGTTTGGTTGTTTCATCATAAATTAGGCTATGTACCACGCTATTAGGAGCAATAGACAAGTTACCTGTTTTAGCTGCAGCAGGCAGAGTAGAACTTTGAGTAGAGAAATAGGCCCCAAAAGAACATCCCTTTTGACATTCGTTTCTTGTCTGACAAGTAACACGCCCTTGTTCTAAATGTAGTTGTGTAGGTTGTGTTAAATGGGCGGTGCGTCCCATGATTAAATGTCTGTCGGGAAACTGTTCTTCGATTTTCTGTTTAACATGTATCTCAGGTGCAGTCATGTCAAAAGGAGGTAAAAACTCGCTGTCCGGTAATTGTTCAAGACCTTCATTACTGCCACTTATTCCAGCAAAGGTTTCCACATGGCTATACCAAGATTCAAGATCTTTGTAACGAATAGGCCAATCATTTCCGTGGCCATCTGCTTTATTGGCAGAAAAATCATAATCACTAAGGCGATAAGACTGACGGTGCCAAAGTAGCGATTTCCCACCTAATTGATTAGCTCTAATCCAGTCAAAACCTGTGCCTTCTTCGGTACTGTAAGGTAGGTCTTTGTCATTACCAAAGAAGTGTTTAGTTGCGTCATTGAAGGCGTAACATTTTTTTTGTACCGCGTATTTTTCTTCAACGAGTAAATTATCTACCTTGGTTCTATTTGCAAATTCCCAAGGGCCCTTACCCTCACCAATATAGTCTTTTCGATGTTCGACTACCCGGCCGCGCTCTATCATTAATGTCTGCATGCCACGTTCACAAAGTTCTTTGGCAGCCCAACCACCACTGATACCGGAACCTACCACTATGGCATCGTATACCTGGTCGCTTTCATGAATATATAAATCTGTTGTCATTTAAATTACTCGTAATTCTGTTTGGTTTTGTACGTTCGTAGTCACAATGAAATTGTTAATAATAAGCCTGTGGACTCGAAGATTTTGTCTCTGCATTAGCGGGGATAGAGCCGACAAAACCACCTGGAACAGGTTGATAATCGAGTACTTTTGTCACCCCAATTTCAGAAGTGAAATAGCCAAATACAATGAGTGCTTTTAGAAACCTAAATTGGCCTTTTTCATTATTTGTCGACATACTATTAGTTTCAAAATCTAGCAATAACTGCTGCTGCTGGGTTGCTTGCAACAAACTAAATGATTTACCAAATTCACCATTCGCCACTAAATCTACTTTATTCATGATATGAATACAGTCATCTTGCTGCTGCTTGGAGTGACAGTGTTGCAGCTGATGTGGGACAAATTCATGACATCCCACTTCAACCGCACTAGGTGTATCTGTTTTAGGCAGTATTGTTTCGCATAGACTATAAAGAATCGTCATTTGATGCTCTGAGAATAACTTTCCGTCAGGTCTTTGTGCTGCAATTTGTTTAGTCACAGGTTCACTGCACCCCGACAGCACAGCTGCCGCGGTAGTTGCACCAAATAAAGCGGCCATCTTCTTCATAAACATACGACGGTTGTCTTCGTCGTATGTTCTGTAGGCTAATTCGGTTTTATTTGAATTAGTGGGCATATTAATCTCCGCTCGACTCAGAATGTTTTTTACGCATAATAAAATAGAATCCACCGAAGGCCACGATTAACACCGCAGGGAACAACATTAAGTTGCTAATTGCTGCTTGCCCTGAAGCAAGTGCCAATTCGTTGCCTGTTAGACCTGCCGCTTCTGCTTTCGCGGTTGCTGAATCTATCCAGCCGCCAATAATTGGGTTCCACCATCCCATGGCAAACATTCCTGCACCACCCATTAACGACATACCTAATGCACCTGTTTTAGGCGTATATTCTGTTGTACAACCGATCATAGTTGGCCAGAAGTAGGTTATACCTAGAGCAAAAATAACAGCAGCAAAATAGACCGCACTGCCTTGTAGCTGTGTCATTAGGAATAAACCTAAAGTACTCAAAATTGCAGAAACGAGTAACACACCTGGAGGGCTTAGTTTATGCACTAGTGGTCCAGCATAGAAACGACCTAAGGCCATGATCCCAGTAATAAGTGCCAAAATAAGCATTGGTGTGGCACCAGACGCTTCTAGGATTTTGTTAATCCATTGACCTGGTCCAAATTCACTTACTGCGGTCATCGTCATACATACAAATAAGAATATATAAATTGGGTTAAGTAGAGCTTTTAAGTTACCACTAGTAGAGTCATCTTCAGTTTCAAGTGCCGGAAACTCGAAGCCAAACATCATCACACCATATATTGCGGTAGGTACTAACATAGTCGCTACTTGTGCTTCCCAACCTAAACCTAATTGAGTCATACCAGCAGAAACAAGCGAACCAATTACAATGCCACCAGGAAACCATACGTGGAATCTGTTTAACATAGCCGTTTTATTATTAGGAAACAGTTGCGCAATGATAGGGTTGCAGCCAGCTTCGACTAAACCATTAGCAAAACCGACTAAGAAGGTAGATATCATTAACCCCCAAAAGCCGTCTGCGATTATGGTTAATACCAAGCCTAAAGCATGGCCAATAAACGCTAACCAAACAATGAGTTTAGCGCCTACTGCGTTATACAAGGCTCCACCAAAAATCATGGCTAATGGGAAACCAAAGAAAGCCATACTGGCAATCCAGCCAAGTTCTTTACCACTTAATCCGTACTGTTCGCCTAGCTCGGGTAGTATTCCGGCACGAATAGCAAAGGTCATTGCTGTTACGATTAAGGCTATACAACTTATATTAAAAACGCGTTTGGCGCTTTTATCAGAAATGTCGGTTCTTGCATTCATTTTTGTTTTACCTTATTTAATGCCAAGTATTTTATTATTCATTTCAACGTCTTTTTCCACACCTGCAAAATCATCAAACGCTTTTTCAGTTGGTCTAATCAGATGTTCGCTAATAAATTTAGCGCCTTCTGCTGCACCATCTAGTGGATGTTTAATGCAACATTCCCATTCCATTACAGCCCAACCGTCAAAATCGTATTGAGTCATTTTGCTGAAAATTGCCTTAAAGTCTATTTGGCCATCGCCTAATGAACGAAAACGTCCGGGTCTGTCTATCCAATCTTGATAACCGCCGTACACACCACATCTGCCATTTGGAGTAAATTCTGCATCTTTTACATGGAAGGCTTTAATACGCTCATGATAAATGTCGATAAAGGCAAGATAGTCGAGCTGTTGCAACACAAAATGGCTCGGGTCATACAATATATTAGCTCGTGGATGATTATCGACAGCTTCTAAGAAACGTTCAAAGGTCACGCCGTCGTGTAAATCTTCGCCAGGGTGAAGCTCATAACAAACATCTACACCTGCTTCATCAAAGGCATTTAAAATAGGTAGCCAGCGTTTAGCTAATTCGGTAAACCCTTGTTCAACTAATCCTGCAGGACGCTGAGGCCATGGGTACATGGTTTGCCATAATAAGGCGCCAGAAAAGCTAGCATGACCTGTTAAGCCTAAGCGTTGACTCGCTTTAGCGGCAAACATCATTTGTTGAATGGCCCAATCAGTGCGTGCCTTAGGATTATTATGTACTTGGCTTGGGGCAAAACCGTCAAACATTTGGTCATAAGCTGGATTAACAGCCACCAATTGGCCTTGCAAGTGGGTAGAAAGCTCGGTGATTTCAAGACCAGCTTGATTTGCTATGCCCTTGATTTCATCACAATAGGTTTGACTGTTTGCCGCTTTTTCTAAGTCAAACAGTCGACCATCCCACGAAGGAATTTGAATACCTTTAAAACCTAAGCTTGCCGCCCAAGCGCAAATTTCAGGAAAAGAATTAAATGGACTGGCATCGTCAGCAAATTGCGCTAAAAATATGCCTGGACCTTTGATTTGTTTCATTGAGTTTCTCCTGAATTTGTAAAGGGGGATATATCGAAGTCATGCCATTTCAGCTCTGATTGGCTAAACTTCACGGTGTTTTCGATAAACGCCATGCCTCGAATGGCTTGTTCAATACCGGGTACATCAAATGCTTCATTTGAACAGGGAAGACCTTGCTCAAAAGCGTTAATTTGAATCGCAAAATTTTGGTAAATATTAGCGAAAGCTTCTAAATAACCTTCAGGGTGTCCAGCGGGAGTACGCATGGCAGCTTGAGCAGCAGGGCAAAACTCGCCCACACCCGTGCGGATAAGTTGGGTTGGTTTTGAATTAGATTTAAGCCATAAACTATTGGGTTCCATTTGTGACCAATCGAGACTACCTTGATCTCCGTAGACTCTCAGTCTAAGGTAATTTTCTTCGCCAACAGCTATCTGGCTAGACAATAGTACGCCACGAGCGCCGTTATCAAATCGCAGTAAAACGGTACCATCGTCGTCAAGTTGACGGCCTTCAACTACGGCGTTTAAATCAGAACACATGGCTGAAATGTTGGCATCAGTAACATATTCAGCCAAATTGGCAGCATGCACCCCAATGTCACCCATGCAACAGCTCACACCCGCTCTTGCCGGATCAACACGCCACTGTGCTTGTTTGCTACCTTCATCGTCTTTGTTCGCCAACCAGCCCTGGCTGTATTCCACTACCACTTTAGTGATCTTGCCCAACACGCCTGTTGTTGCTAAGTGTTTAGCTTGTTTAATTAGTGGATAACCGTTGTAGGTATGAGTGAGTCCATATAGATAGTTGGATGTTTTTAATACATCAGCTAAATCTAAGGCTTCTTGGAGTGTAAAAGTAGCGGGTTTATCACTTAGTACATGAAAGCCTGCTTCTAGCGCTGCTTTGGCTACTGGAAAATGCAAATGATTAGGCGTAACTATAGAGACAAACTGCATTCTTTCATGTTCAGGCAACTTCGCTTCTTCAGCAAACATTGTTTTATAATCGGCATAACAGCGTTCAGCGGGTAAATACAGGTTTCTACCAGAAGACACACTTCTAGCTGGATCTGAACTGAAAGCGCCACATACCAATTCAATATTACCATCTAGGTTGGCTGCCATGCGGTGCACAGTACCAATAAATGCATCTTGGCCTCCACCGACCATTCCCATTCTAATTTTTTTAGGTTGTTCCATGGTGTTACCAATTATGTAGCTTAAACAAAAAACTAAACGTTAATTTTATGTTAATAATACTAGCTTATTGTGCCCATTCTAACCTAAGATAAAATCGGCAAATAAATGCAATAAATTCGGCGTGTTGTTATTTTCCAACTTCTCCAAAATGGCTTAAGCTTAAAAGTTGAATAGGTATATTTGTCAATTTATCGAAGATATCCATACCCAATAGATTCGGGTGAAACGTAATTAGATTAGAGCCTAACGGCGAAGGAAAAATATGAAGTTAATAACGGGGTTGTTAGGTTTTATTGTATTTTCGGTATCGGCAAAAATGCCGGGTTTTGACATTTACGTCGGTGATTTAGTTTTACAAGAAAACCGACTAGTAGTGAGTCATCTTAAAGCCCTTACTAACCGAGTAGACTATGATAATCAGCCGTTGTTTTTGCCTGATGGTAATTCACTACTTTATACTGCTGCGTTAACAACCAACAAAGTTGAACAAACTGACAGTATGTTTGTTTCTCTAAAATCAGGGCAGGTTTTAAATCTTACCAACTCACAAGAAAGTGAGTATTCACCTACTATTATGCCTAGTGGTCGTAGCTTCTCTGTTATACGTGCTACTGATGATAAGCAAAAATTATGGCGTTATCCTTTATATCCGGAACAGCAACCTGCTGAGCCTGCCAGTGAACTGTTGACTAACATTAACCCAGTTGGATATCACGCTTGGGTTGATAATAGTAGAGTGATTTTGTTTGTGCTTGGAGAACCCCATACATTGCAGTTGGCACATATTCAAAAGCAGACTAGCCAAGTATTGGACAAAAATATTGGCCCAAGTTTGTATTCGATACCCTATACGCCATTAATGAGTTATACCGCTTCTATTGGTGAAGGGGACGATATGCAGTGGCAATTGAAAAGTTACCATTCTAAAACAGAAAAAATCGAACTGTTAACCACATTACCCAAAGGTGCTTATTATTATGCTTGGTCTGGAAACGGCTATGCAATTGCAGCTGTGGGCAGCATATTGATGCAGTGGGATAAGGAAAATTCTGTACAAGGCTGGCAACCATTTGCTGATGTTACTGATACCTGCCCTAAGGGTATAACACGTCTTAGCACTAACTCACAAAACAGTAAAATTGTACTAGTTTGCACTTTGTAGTCTATAGGTCGATTTTTGTTCTATTGTTAGTATGAACACTAATTATATGGACTCATTATGTTTAAAATTGCGACTTTCAATATTGAAAATTTGGACGTGTCGAGTAGTGGGTATACTCCCACTTTACTTGAGCGTATTCCTACCTTACGGGGTACTTTGACTAGATTAGATGCAGATATCCTGTGTTTGCAGGAAGTCCACGGTCAAGAACTAGCTGCGCATACCGCCAATAATCCCAAACGAGCACTATCTGCGTTAGAAACGTTAATTTCTGATACCCAGTATGCTAATTATTTCATAGTGCATACTGTCACTTCAGATGGTGAAGCTTACGATAAACGGAATCTGGTGATCTTGTCTCGTTGGCCAATTAGTTTATCTGAGCAATATAAACACCATCATTTAGATAAATTAGCGTATCGAAAAGCAACCGCATTGCCTGTGGAAGAGGCTAAAGATATCAGCTGGGAAAGGCCAATCTTGTATGCGCAGGTACAGGTGCCTGATATGGAGTTAGTACATGTAGTGAATTTACATTTAAAGTCTCGCATTGCGTCTAATGTAAACGGTCAAAAATCGAATAATTACACATGGAAAAGTGCCGCTGGTTGGGCTGAAGGATATTTCCTATCTTCAACCAAGCGAGTAGGCCAAGCACTTGAAACTAGAATATTAATAGATGAAATATTTAGTCAAACTGCAGATGCCAAGATTATAGTTTGTGGTGATTTTAATGCAGAGCCAGGGGAGGTTCCGGTAGAAGCTATATGCGGCAGAGTTGAAAATACGGGGAATCCAGATTTACGCTCAAGTGTTTTACTTCCGTGCAGTTCTGCCATTGCTGACTCAGTTAAATTTAGTCATTTGCATCACGGTAAAGGCAACTTGTTAGACCATATGTTGATTTCTCAGTCTATGTATCATTTGTTTGTAAAAGCAGATATTTTTAATGAGAACTTGCATGATGAGAGTTTGCCATTTGCTAGCGATATTAAATATCCCGAGTCTGACCATGCGCCATTTTCGGCATCATTTAAGCAATGACGTTTTTTGATTATCAAATTGAGAAAAAGCAGTGTCTACAAAGGTGAATAAAATTCTACGTGACCACGTCCTTGCTCTTTCACTTTGTACATCGAGTTGTCAGCATTAACCAATAATTCATGTAAGACTTTGCCATGCTCAGGGGCAAACACTACACCAATACTTGCACCTACATTACATTTGACATCTTGTTGTATTTGAATTGGTTGTTGTAGTGATTCTAATAATTTTTCGGCTTTCTCTTTGATTTCTTCTTTATCGGCATTATTTAAGTTAAAAGCAACAACAAACTCATCGCCGCCCCAACGAACACAAATGTCAGATTCGGCGTTAAATTTACTTCTAATTCGCTTGGCAGTTTCGCGCAGTACTTTGTCACCGGCATCATGTCCATAGGTATCATTGATTGGCTTAAACCTATCTAAATCAATCATCATTAAAACAAAAGGTTGTTGATTTTTAATGCTAAAAAACAACATTTTGTGCAATTTTTTCTCGCCAGAACGCCTATTCAGTAAATGGGTTAATAAGTCGTGATCTGCTTCGAAACGAGTCTGCAGTTCTCGTTCAGCTCGCTCGGTTACGTCGTAAAGGATGACTTCAATAATGGAACTTGGTGTATCTCGTTGTGTCGTTCTTTGATCAGTCACCTTAGCAAACAGGCAGTGCATCCATTTTTGTTTATCGCCTACTTTACATTCAATATCCAATGCAACTTGTTCAACTTTAGATTTGTTACGTATCTCTCGGAATAGCTTATGTAACCTATCAGTATTTGTTAGTAGTGTAGGGAAATGCATTGAACTGAGTTCATCGTTATCATTTTCTTTAAAATACGCAGCAAAAGCAGGATTAAATGTGGTGATAGTGTCACTATCATCTACTAAACAAATCCCCGCACTCGCTTGTTCAAATATCAATCTGAACTGGCTTTCGAGGGTTTGTGTTTGTACACGTAAGTCTCTTTCCACATTAAAAGAATGATGTAACTCATGCATCAATGCGTTAATGCCTTTAACCAATTTTCCAATTTCATCTTTACCCCTATAAGGCAGCATTCGCATAGTCACTGGGCTGTGAGGATCCATATGTTCAAAATTGTCGATTAATTTCTGAATGGGTTTAGTGAGCATGTGACGAATCAGCAAGGATACAAAAAAAGCCAAAATTAACGAAAAAGATAATAAAATAAATATGTCTTTTTGGGTGGCGTCTTTTGTTTGTTGTTGGACGAACTTTTCATCTATATAAACATCTAGTACACCCACTTGTATACCGTCTAATAAAGGGTGAAATAAAACTGTAGAGATGCGTTGGGAGTGGCTTGTGTGTTCACCTGATAACGCATCTAGTTCAGCGTTATTATTAAGCCTAGCGCCACTGATAGATTGATTGGTGCTTAGGCCATTTACAATTTCCTGTGCCAATTCTACATTATTTGCATATGCCGCAATAACGGCTGTTTTCTCTGCTGTTTTTGACAATTGTTCTGCCAGCAAATAATTAGCTTGATGCCGAGTTTCCAAAGCAAAGTAGTAGGATAACGCTGAAGCAAAGAGCGATACAGCCACCGCTATAAATGCTATGGCCAGAGCTACTTTGATATATAGTCGTTGACTAATTTTGACCAAATCTAAAATACCACTTTCGTTAATTTTAATTACTTATCGCGAGGTAAAAACTTGCTTCAAGTTTTTTTCTACCAACATAATACAGTAATGATTCTATCTAGCCACAGTCAAAATAAGAAGAAGTGTTGCAATGACAGCAAATTTCCCAGTCCTTTAAGACGGAGATTGTTTTAAATATACTCCAATCAACATCAGTTTAGTTGATCTTATTGTTGGTTGCCTACTAAACCAGTCGGTGGGGGTATGTAAGTCTGAATTTTTTGGTCGCGATTAATCCAATAACAACGCTAATGCGCCAAAAATACCGGAATGGCTATCTAAGCCAGGTAAAGTAATAATTTGTTTTAAACCTCTATGGCCGTCAGGAAATACAACATAATCTTTTAATGACTGCTCGGCATATTCAATTGTTTTTGCCAGTAAGCCATTTTTAGACATCACACCACCGCCAAAAACAATACTTTGTGGACTGAAGGACACCATCAAGTTGTGACAAAGTTTTCCTAATACTTTGGCTTGAATATCCCATGCTTGATGGTCTTCTGATAAATTTTGCGCTGGTTGTTGCCAAATTTTTGCCATTGACTTTCCAGCGGCTAATCCTTCTACGCAATTCCCATGAAACGGACAAACCCCCTCTATTTCAGTCACGCCAGAAATCAACATATGCCCTAATTCAGGATGCACTAAACCTTTAAGAGTTTTGCCGTTGATGACTACACCACCGCCTACACCAGTACCCACTGTCACATAAACATTAACCTCGGTATTTTGGCTTGCGCCCCATTTATACTCGGCTAATGCTGCTGCGTTAACATCGGTATCAATTCCTACGCTGCAGTTAAGTGCTTTTTCTAACTGCTGTTTTATGTCTACGTTTGACCAATGAGGTTTAGGTGTACTTGTTATATTACCAAAGCTGGCTGAGTGGGGGTTAAGATCTAGAGGGCCAAAGCAGGCTAAACCAAGTTTTTCAAAGTGATAGCCTTGGGCTTTTTGCTGGACAAAAAAATTGATAACCGCCGTTATGGTTTCGTTAGGTGTGGAAGTGTCAAAGCGATCTTGTACCAGTAAATTGCGATTTTCGTCAGCAATAGCACAGTTAAACTTTGTGCCGCCGGCTTCAATTAGCGCGTAATAGTTTGGCATATGATTTGTGACTCCAAGACTTAATTAGAATATTCAGTTTTTTCAATCTCAGCTAATCGTTTTTCAGTTGGATTGAATAAAAAATTGTATAGCAGCCCGGCAAAAAGAAAGGCTGTAAAGCCTGTTGCTAGCATAAAGCCATATTTTGCATCAACGCCATTTGCGACCCCTTGGTTTTGCAGTTTCAAAAATAATCTTCATTGAGGAAATCTACTAGTAATAACGATACAATAAACCTATGTCACATCGAATTGTTAATATCATTGTCAACGCCCAACTCAGCGCCATTGCTGATCCGGTTCAGCGTAGCAAATTTCTTAAGAGTTTAGGTATAGAAGAGCCGTTACTCGACAATCAGCCAGCACAGCTGGATGCGACCGATTTTGCTCGCCTCATGCGAATTTGTTTCGACCAGCTTGATGATGAAGCCATGGGTTTCACCCATAAACCTATGCGTGTTGGTACCTTTCGTATGATGTGCCACGCCACTATAGGTTGTGGCAATGTGCGGCGGGCAATTTTACGTATCGCAGAGTTTTTCCGCTTATTAAGTGATGAGTTTCATTTTGAATTGCAAGAACATGGTGAAGAAGCTGCTTTCGTGATCAATCATCAGCCAAAACCTGGTACTAACAATGACTATTTTATTGCCATGTTGTTTACCATTTTCTGGCGTTATTTAGCCTGGTTGATGGATGCCCCATTGTTGTTGAACCGCTGTTATTTTGCATTTGATGGGCAAGGTTGGCCGCAAAGTACCCAGTCGGTGTTTAACTGCCCAGTATTTTTTAAGCGAAAACAAAATGCCATTATCTTCCCAGAATCCTATTTGAATCAGGTTATCAAGCAAGATACTCATAGCCTGGGGCAATTCCTCGCCAACGCACCAGAGAATATTTTGAGTCGCTATGAACCGCAAACAAGTTGGTCGGCAAAGGTTAAGGCCCGAATTGGCGAGTTAGAGGATTTTGAAAGTACCAGTCTTGAGTCAGTGGCAAATACTTTTGATTGTTCTGCTCCTACTCTTGCTAGAAGACTCAGACAAGAAGGCCATCAATTTCAGCAAATCAAGGACAAAGTGCGCAGAGCGCGTACCATACATTTGTTATTAAATACTGATTTGTCCATCAGTCAAATATCCTCACAACTGGGCTTTTCAGAAGATGCAGTGTTTTATCGCACCTTCAAAAAATGGACAGGGCAGACCCCTAAATCCTATCGTATTTCCCACCAATAGTTCGGACCAGTATTTTTTCCACTTTTCGTACCTTGATGAGATGATTAAAAATGTCAGGTTTTGCGATCATAATCATCATGTTTTTTTAGCGGCTGATTGCTTAGTGTATGACTAACATTGCATGGGCGAAGAGCTTCGCCTGTTGGCAACCTTAGATTAGAGAGGAAATTTATGACAAGCGAAGCGTTTATCTTTGATGCTGTGCGCACGCCACGCGGCAGAGGCAAGGCATCTGGGTCGCTGTATGAAGTGAAGCCCATCAACTTATTAAGTCAATTGCTTAAGGCTTTACAGCAACGCAATGAATTTGACACCCATTCAGTAGACGACATTGTCATGGGTTGTGTCACACCCATTGGCGACCAGGGTGCTGACATTGCTAAAACTGCAGCGCTAGTGGCCGGTTGGGAAGACGATGTAGCCGGCGTGACCCTCAATCGATTTTGTGCATCCGGACTTGAATCGGTGAATATGGCTGCTATGAAAATCCGTTCCGGTTGGGAACATTTGGTTGTCGCTGGTGGCGTTGAGTCAATGTCTAGAGTACCAATGGGCAGTGACGGCGGTGCGTGGGCCATGGATCCCGAAACAAACATCAATACTGGGTTTATGCCGCAAGGTATCGGTGCCGATTTAATTGCCACTTTAGAAGGCTTTAGCCGTGAAGAGGTTGACCATTTTGCCATGAACTCTCATCACAAAGCAGCCAAGGCATGGCAACGTAAAGCGTTTGCTCGGTCTATTATTCCGGTTAAAGACAGAAACAACCTGAGCATTCTTGAACAAGATGAAACTATCCGTGGTGACAGCAGCATGGCCACACTGGCTAACTTGAAACCGTCATTTTTGCAGCCTGGACAACTAGGTTTTGATGCTGTAGCAAAACAAAAATACCCGTGGGTCGAGCGCATAAACCATGTGCACACTCCTGGTAACTCTTCCGGAATTGCAGATGGTGCAGCGGCATTGTTGATTGGCAGTGAACAAATGGCTAAGCGTTACGATTTGAATCCACGAGCGCGGATTGTATCGACTGCGTTGGTTGGTACAGACCCCACTATCATGTTGACCGGACCCGCTCCAGCTGCCCGCAAGGCACTCAAGTTAGCTGGGTTGAATGCCGCCGATATTGGTTTATTTGAAGTGAATGAAGCCTTTGCTTCAGTGGTGCTGCGTTTCCAAAAAGAAATGAAAATCGATCCTGACAAAATTAATGTGAATGGTGGTGCCATTGCAATGGGACATCCCCTTGGCGCTACCGGCGCGATGATACTGGGTACCTTATTAGATGAACTTGAAGTACGTAATAAGCGCTTCGGTTTGGCTACGCTCTGCGTGGGCGGAGGCATGGGTATTGCCACAATTATTGAACGAGTATAGGAGGTCAACATGCCAGTAATTCAGTATCAAAAAGATCAAAAAGACATAGTGCACCTTATACTCGATCGGCCAGACAACTCAGCCAATTTGATGGATGGGCGTTTTGCTGAAGACTTTGCCAAGGTAATCGCTACTTTGCACAATGATAAATATGCAGGAGTTATTTTACGCTCTGAAAAATCAACTTTTTTCTCAGGAGGCGATCTCACTATGCTCTCGCAGGTAAGCGAAGAAAACGCCAGTGAAGTTTTTCACATGTTAGAAAAAATCAAAGTATCAATGCGTACTTTGGAAACTTGTGGAAAGCCCGTAGTAGCTTGTATCAACGGGGCCGCTATGGGCGGTGGCTGGGAATTGGCACTGGCTTGTCATCATCGAATTGCTTTAAATCATCGAGCACTAAAAATGGGATTGCCTGAGGTGACCTTGGGTTTGTTACCCGGAGGTGGCGGTGTGACGCGTATGGTGCGGTTATTAGGATTGGAAGGCGCGTTACCCTATCTAACTGAAGGTAAACAATTTCATCCTGAGGCAGGTTTGAAAGCGGGCTTGATCCATAACTTAGCTCAGTCGCAGGAACAAATGTTTAGCATGGCCCAAGATTGGATATTGGCACAATCTAATGTGTGTCAGCCTTGGGATGAAAAAGGTTACAAAATACCGGGTGGGGCGCCCAGTCATGCAAAAGTAGCACAAAAACTGGCTATCTTACCCGTAATGCTAAGAGCGAAAACCAAGGGAGTATTGCCTGCTCCTGAAGCCATAGTGTCAGCCATGGTAGAAGGCGCACAAGTGGATTTTGATACGGCCACAAGGATTGAATCTCGATACTTTGTCGAATTGGCCTGTGGGCAAGTTGCAAAAAATATGATCAACACCTTTTGGTTTCAACTTAATCAAATTAAGGCCGGAAGCAGTCGTCCAAACAATATTGCTAAGCACAAAGTGGAAAAAGTAGCGGTATTGGGCGCAGGCATGATGGGAGCGGGTATTGCTTATACTTGTGCAATCAATGGGATCCCAGTGGTCCTCAAAGACACAGATAGCAAACGCGCCGAGCACGGCAAAGATTACTCACGCAAATTACTCGATAAGCAATTACGCAGTGGGCGCAAGACAACCGAGCAAATTGAACAAATATTGAGTCTAATTACTGCTAGTGGTGATGTTGCCGATTTGGCTGATTGTGATCTTGTTATAGAAGCGGTATTTGAAGACCGAGTTCTCAAAGCGCGGGTCACAAAAGAAGCGGAAGCTGTGTTGGCCGAGAGTGCGTTATTTGCCAGTAATACATCGACCTTACCGATAACTGGATTAGCAAAAGCTTCCAGTCGGCCCAGTAATTTTGCCGGTTTACATTTCTTTTCACCAGTAGATAAGATGCCTTTGGTAGAAATTATCTGTGGCCAGCAAACCTCGGATGAAAGTCTCGCTAGGTGTTTTGACTTTGTTCAACAGATTGGCAAAACGCCTATTGTTGTGAATGATAGTCGTGGTTTTTTTACTTCTCGTGTATTTGAAAAGTTTGTCGGTGAAGGCATGGCCATGCTGGGAGAAGGTATACCAGCAGCTAGTATTGAAAACGCAGCCTATTTGGCGGGCTTTCCTGTAGGTCCTCTGGCAGTGACTGATGAAGTGTCGTTAACCCTTATTGATAAAATTAAGCGCCAGAACATTGCCGACTTTAATGCCGAAGGTAAGGATTATGCGGGCCATCCGTCAGACAAAGTTGTTGATCGTATGTTGGAGCTAGAACGCTCTGGAAAAGTCGCCCAAGCTGGATTTTACGATTATCCCTCTACAGGTGGAAAACACCTATGGACAGGTCTAAGTCAGTTTGCCAATTCAGATCTGCAGATACCCTTAGAAGATATTAAAGAGCGTTTGTTATTCATTATGGCCATTGAAACAGTGCGTTGTTTACAAGAGCAAGTACTTACTTCAACAGTGGATGCCAATATTGGGTCGATTTTCGGGATTGGCTATCCACCTTGGACGGGGGGTTGTATTCAATTTATTAATCAATATGGGATAGCGTCGTTTATTAGCCGAGCACAAGTATTTTGTGACACTTACGGCGAACGTTTCGCTCCGCCTCAATTACTTATCGATAAAGCACAATTAGGAGAAAACTTGTGATCCCACGGCAGGTATTCGATAGCGACCATGAACAGTTTCGCGACATGGTTATAAAATTTTTAAAAACGGAAGCCGTTCCCTACCATGAAGAGTGGGAAGAGCAAGGACAAGTCAGTCGTGAAGTATGGCTAAAAGCCGGTCAACAAGGCATGTTGTGTCCTACTATGCCAGAGCAATATGGTGGTGTTGGAGTGGATTTTCGCTACAACGCTATCGTCACCGAAGAAATTGCTCGCTTAGGTTTAACCGGCATTGGCTGGGGATTGCATTCGGACATAGCTGTACCTTATCTGGAAAGTTATGGTACCGAGCAGCAAAAACAAAAATACCTTCCACGCTGTATTAGCGGTGAAATCATTACCGCGATTGCAATGACCGAGCCTGGCACAGGGTCCGATTTGCAAGGTGTCAAAACTCACGCGGTTTTGAACAAAGATGAATATGTAATCAATGGTTCTAAAACTTTTATTACCAATGGGCAAATGGCTGATTTGGTTATTGTGGTGGTTAAAACGGATCCGGCTGCTGGTGCCAAAGGCACGAGTTTGTTGCTTGTTGAAGCCGGTACACCAGGTTTTGATAAGGGGAAAAACCTTAAAAAGATTGGCATGAAGGCGCAAGACACATCTGAGCTCTTTTTTGACAATGTAAGAGTGCCTAAGGAAAACTTGCTAGGGCAGGAGGGCATGGGATTTGCCTACCTTATGCGCGAGTTGGCACAGGAGCGACTGTCGGTAGCACTTGGAGCGGTTGCCAGCGCAGAGGGCATATTGCAACATACTGTTGATTATGTGCAAGACCGAAAGGCATTTGGCAGCAGTATTGCGAGCTTTCAAAATACCCAATTTAAACTTGCTGAGGTTGACGCTGATTTGACCATGCTTAGGGTCTTTATCGACAGGTGTCTTGAATTACACATAGCCGGCGAACTGGACGCAGCGACTGCGGCTAAAGCCAAGCTACTTTCCACTGAAATTCAATGCCGCGCAATAGATGAGTGTTTACAGCTGCACGGTGGTTATGGATACATGTGGGAATACCCAGTAGCACGAGCCTATGCCGATGCCAGAGTGCAGAAAATTTATGCGGGCACCAATGAAATAATGAAAGTGATTATTGCCCGTTCTTTGATGGAGCGATAAAAATGGGGCCCTTGTCACAATTAAGAATATTGGATTTTAGTACATTGTTACCGGGGCCTTATGCCACTATGATCTTGGCGGATATGGGGGCTGATGTTATTCGAGTCGAGTCACCTACACGTCCTGATTTATTACGCGTCAGCCCACCTATGTTAGATGAACGATCGTTTGCACACCTTTCGATCAATCGCAACAAACGTTCAATAGCGCTAAATTTAAAATCTGCCAAGGCACAAGGCATTATTCATAAGTTGATTCAAAGTTATGATGTGGTGGTTGAGCAATTTAGACCAGGGGTTATGGCTAGGCTGGGCCTGGATTATGAGGCGCTAAAAACCATTAACCCGCAGCTTATATATTGCTCTATTACTGGCTACGGTCAAACGGGACCAAACAAGGACAAAGCCGGTCATGATATTAATTATTTGGCCTTATCTGGCTTGGCCAGTTACAGCGGAAAAGCCAATACTGGCCCCGTCTTGAGTGGCACTCAAATTGCCGATTTAGCCGGTGGGTCGCATCATGCGGTAATGGCGATTTTAGCTGCTGTAATAAAACGTCAGCAAGATGGTGTGGGCAGCTATATAGATATTAGTATGCTCGATTGTGCATTTGCCATGAACGGTATGTTTGGTGCCGCAGCTTTGGGGACAGGTGAGGATCCGCAGTTAGGTGCGGAAATCCTCAATGGTGGGATTTTTTACGACTATTACGTTACGTCAGATGGTCAGCATTTGTCTGTTGGTGGGTTAGAGCCACAATTTGCTCAGCGCTTCTTTACTCTTATTGAACACCCCCAATGGCTGGCTCAATGTATGGCCCCTGCTGGTCAACAGGAAAAGCTAAAACAAGACTTGGCCGATTTATTTGCTAGTCGTCCATTGCAACATTGGCTTGATTTGTTCGCAGATACTGACGTGTGTGTTGAGCCTGTACTGTCTGTGCATCAAGCTGCGCAACATCCGCAATTAAAAGCACGCAATATGGTATATAACAACAAAACCGAGGATGGGCAGCTTATCTCACAAATTCGCTCACCTTTGAGTCCTGTCGATGAAACTCCTTCAGCCAAAGTCGGCAGTCGATTAGGTCAGGATAGCATTGATATTTTGAAACAGGCTGGTGTAGACGATAGTGAAATAAGTGTGTTGTTAGCTGATGGTGACCTACTACAACAAGCTAAATAATGTTGGGAACACTCTGCAAGAGCACTAGCCAGAGTCTCATTCAGTTTGTTCAACAGTCTTAACTTAGGCGTAATCTATTCGTTTTTTTAAACGTTGGATAAGAATATCTACCTACATTATCTTTTAGTCAGCCAAAAGCATGGCAAATATAAGGGAGTTTGCGAACTTATACTCAAACATTCGCTTTTTACCTTGGATAAAAGGCTCAACATATTTAATCAGTAAATTTTGCGTTTACTGCGTTTTTTAAACGCAGCAACGAGTCTTCCGATTTTTGTTCAACTTTTGACTTAAAAAACAGCGCATTTACGGTTACAAAAGCAAAGTTGGGCATAGTGTAGTGCAATGTTCTTTTGAATTTGGACTGATTGCCCAATGCACGTACCTGATATTGAAGTCGAATAGTCGAGCCATTAGTTTGGTTGTAGGCTTCGGCAATCCAAGTGTCGTTTGTGCTTTGAATGACTTTCCAAGATAAATGATTTTTACCTAAGACTGTCTGTATATCTTCTTCAAATGTGTCACCTTTAATTAAGGGCTGTGATGAACTCACATACACTTTTGATGATTGCGGGTGCCAGTCTGGCCATAATCCAGGCGAGCTAGCATAGGATAGTGCCTGTGCCGCTGGTTTATCCATCACTATAGTGTTGATAATCTGAGTAGTCGACGTGCTAAACCATAAATTTGAAGCTAGCCAAAATGTAACAGGTAAGCGAATAAGCTCAAAAAATGTCAGGCTTTTACTGCCCTCTAAAAAGTGACTAATAGCAACAAAACCATAAACAACAATGAGTGTGCCAAGTACTAGCATTAAAGCCGATAATTTTGGCGACATAAATAAAAACATAACTGTGATAGCTATGAGTAATAGAAAATTAATCGCAGTGTAAATTTTCACTAAGTTTGATACTTGGGGGTTATATTTGACTATGTTGGTACTGCCCGTGCTTTGTAGTTTGCTTGTTGAGCCTCCGTCTTTTCTGCAATCCCTTGGTCTCCAGCCAGTTGGTTTAAACCATAATATAAATTTGTCATGCCACGACGCTGTTTTCACCGTGTCTTTTGCTAACATCTGCCAATGCTGCAAATTCGCTTTAATTGGGTTTAAGGTATTGAGCGGTTGTGTGGTGCCATAATGACATGGCTCTTGAGCTAATTCTGGTTGCCATGTGCCAAATATGCGATCCCATATGGCTAACGTACCCCCGTAGTTTCGGTCAATATATATGGGGTTTTTAGCATGATGAACGCGGTGGCTGGAGGGGGTTGAAAATATGCCCTCGATTAGCGGTACTTTGTTTATGGCTTGAGTGTGTAGCCCGAATTGATAAAGCTTTAGCAGAATAAATAAAATTAGGAATACTTGAGGAGGGCAACCTAAAAGGGCTAAAGGTAAATAAAAAGCCCAAGAAAAAGCATATTGGAAGGCACTCTGTCTTAAAGCTGTGGTGAGGTTGTATTCTTCACTTTGGTGGTGCCCAACATGGGCGCCCCATAAAAAATTTATTTCATGGGCCGCTCTGTGGAAAGCGTAATAACAAAGATCCAAAACAAAAAAGAATACAACCCAAGTAATCGGCTCGCGCATACTTAAATCCAACGACCTATGATTTTCCCATAAGTACAAATAAGCCGCAAATGTGAAGGTTTTTAATAAGGCATCTGATATCAATAGGCACATTCCCATCGACAGGCTATTGACTGAGTCGTTATAGCGATGCAGGTGCTTACCTTTTAGTCTCAGGAATATATATTCGATAGCCATGAAGAACATAAATAAGGGGATGGCTAAACCATTAATATTGTATTCAGACATACATGTTCCACTTTAAAACTGCTGTTATATGCACCTTAGTATCTATCTACTTAGTCTTATAGTCATTGACACTAAGGTCTAAAAATTGACAATATGTGACATTTTTATCATTTATATTCTTCGTAAGTTGCGCATTCAAGGTAACCATGAAATATCTCTACATCGAGGGAGAGTGGGTTAATTCTCTGCTCAATACTTTTACTGAATTAGGATTAAACCTTAAAACAATCACTCAAGATCTCGATGGAATTGAAAATGATCGCGTGTTTACCAATCAAAGACTAGAAGTCAGTATCGTTAGGAAAATTTGGCATCGGGCGGACAGGTTGGCTCAAGACCCCCTTCTGGGAGTTAAGGTAGGCAGATTACTTAATTATAGAGCGCTAGGCGTTTTGTCACCTGTGATTTGGCATAGCCCAACTATTCGAGATGTTATCGAAAATATTAAAAAATTTCAGACCCTAATCAGCGAAAGTGGCCGCTACCATATTAATCAAAGGCTTATTGATAATGAGCCAAGTTTTTACTGTGAATATGTTGCCGCAGAAAGTAGCGTCCCCGTTAATCCTCATCAAGTATTGGCAGTTGTAGCACACACTATTGAATTGATGAGAGCAATTACCAGCCATACGTTCAAGATAAATAAAATATATGTACCAAAGAGTCTGAATGCACAACTAATTGCAAATAAGCTTGGAATTAAGGTAATCAGCCATAATGGTAATTTTGCGATTTGTTTCCCTCCCGGTCAAATAGATAAGCCTTTTTTGGGAGTGGATAATAACCTTTATCAAATAAATTTGGCTTACGCAGAAGAACTCTTGAGGGGTGCGTATTCCGGTGATTGTGAACACCCATTCCGGTCTGAACGTGAACACCTGAGCATCCCCGCATTGGGCTAGTGTGTTTTGTACCCTAAGTGTTCACGTTAAGTCAATTCAGAGCGTATTTTTCGCATAGATTCTCCCTTTAGATTTATCCGATGTGCGTTGTGCATGAGCCTATCTAATATTGCATCAGCAAGCGTATTGTCGCCGATTGATTGATACCACTGGTCAGTCGGTAATTGGCTGATAATGACTGTAGATGTGCTCCCATTTCTATCATCCATTATTTCCATTAGATCGTTGCGTTGTGCAGGTTTAAGCGGCTCTAGCCCCCAATCATCCAGTATCAGCATGTCGATCTTGGCGAGTTGGTTTAGCGCTTTGGTGTAAGTGCCATCGGCCTTAGCCTGTGTCAGCGCTATCATCAGACGAGAGATTCGGTAATATCTGGCGCTGTAGCCTTTGGTGCAAGCAGTGTGCGCGGCAGCGCACGCTAAGTATGTTTTACCGCTACCACAAGGACCTGTGAGTAATAGGTTCTGATGTTTGTTTACCCATTCACAGTTTAGTAATGATGCCATTTGAGATTGCTTAAGGCCTCGTGGCTGGCTGTAGTCAATATCTTGTGCATTGGCATGTATTTTTAGTTTAGCGGCTTTCAATAGCCTTTCTTGTTTACGTATTTCACGCTCGTGTTGTTCGCTGTCGGCCATCATGGCAATACGCTCTTCGAAGCTAAGATTATCGTAGTTGCCAGGTTGTTCGCCTTGCAGTTGAAGTGCACTTGCCATGCCGTTGAGTTTCAGTTGACGCAGTTGGCTTAAGGTGTGATTTATCATGTTGTTGTCCTGTTAGTGGAAGCTTTGTGGGCCACGGATGTTTTCGTGAACTTGTGGCAAGGTAGAGGTGATTTCAGACGCATCTTGATGCAATTTATCTTGATTGCTTTTTAAGATGTCTTTGATTTGTTTGAGTCGGTATAACTTGTGCTGATTGGCAATGGCACAGGCTTTATCAAGCCGACTGTGCGGATATTTCTTGCCGAGATTCAACATACCTAAACAGACTCTAAACGCCTGTTCCTTGTGGGACTTACGTTGGAACTGGGCTTCCACCCAATCAAGACTGGCAGGGCCAACGTTTTTAGCCCAGCTCACCAGCTTAGCTTTATCCCATTTATGATAAACCTCATGTTGCTTGGGCATGTGTGCGGGTGTGGTGGTCATGCCGTAGCGATATTGCCGTGCATGATTAGCGACTAAGTTACCGCGGAAGTAGAGTTCAATCATGTTGAACTTAGCGTGCAGATCAATGCGCTCTCCGACCAAATGATGAGGCACCGAGTAGAAGTGGTCATCGTATTGCACGTGGTAATCGATATTCACTTTTACGGGTTTGATATCAGTGTATTCATAAGCATGCATGGGTAGCGGGCTTAGGTTGGGTTTATCAATGGTCTCGAACCAGTGTTTGCGGCTCCCTTTTAGATGTTTTGACTGGCGATTATTCACATCTTCAAGCAGGGCTTTAACCGTCTGATTAAGCTCCGCTAACGAGAAGAAGGTGATGTTTCGTATACGCGCTAATATCCAGCGTTCAATGATTTGCACACCGACTTCTGCCTTGGATTTATCCTTGGGTTTGTAGGGTCTTGCAGGGATAATCGCCACGCCATAATGCGCCGCCATTTGCTGATAGGTTTGATTGACATCAGGGTCGTATTTACATGCACGTGTGACACCGCTTTTTAAGTTGTCAGGCACGACTATTTGCGGGACGCCGCCTAAAAACGAGAAGCAACGCGCATGGCTTTGCACCCAATCGGATAAGGCTTGTGTGTAAGTGGCTTCCGCGTAGGTGTAATTCGATGCGCCCATCACCGCGACGAATATCTGCGCGGTTCGCACCTCCCCTGTGGTGGTGCTGACGATGGGCACTGTTTGCCCCGCATAATCCACAAACAGCTTTTCACCCGCAATATGTATCTGACGCATAGAGCGTTTTTGCTTTTTACTCCAGACTGAATAATGGTGGCAATACTGAGAGTAACCAAAGCTTCGGGTCGGATATTGCTCTGCATATTCCTCCCACGCCAGGTATTTAGTCATACCAGGTTTCGTTAGCTCCCAACGCACTTCTACCCAATCAGGAATTTCACGCTGATCAGCCAGCCTTGTATCCGCTTTAGGGTAAAATAAGTCAGCTAAACCGCGCTCATCCAGTGCTTCTACAGCAGGCCAATCAAGTCCTAGCACTTGCGCGTTTTTTACTGTTTTAGACACCAAGCCTACGCTTATTCGCAGACTCCGGTTAATTTGACGAATGCTGAGGTCAGATTGCAGCTTCAGCCTCAATATATCTCTTAATTTACGCATTGATAATCTCTGTGCTGGCATAACCTGCTCCTCAAACAAAAGGAAATAGGTTAGCAGTTACAAAATCAATGCAGGGAAAGTCATTCCGTTTGAACGTGAACACTCATTCCGGTGATGACCCGAAAAGTGTTCACGTTGGGGCCGGATTCAGTGTTCACGATCAAACAGAATAGGTGTTCACGTTCGTCCGGAATAGGTGTTCACGTTGGGCCGGAATATGCAAGCTCTAAATCTGATAAGAGGTGAACGATTCGGCCATGAGTTAATGCGGGTCGTCTGTGAACTCTACCTTTGCTAGGAACATCTCTAACTGTAAGAAAGGGCTTGTAATACTTACCGGAGCCTTGCCCTCGTTTTTCGATAGTTAGACGTTTGATAATAGCCGGCTTTATTAATTCAACAATTACTCTAGAGGCAGGAACAAGAAAATCTTTCATTTTACGGCTCGAGTTATTCTGACTTTTTTCAGGATAACTCAAGCCTTAATAGTATGATACTATTTTGTAAAGTATGATACTTTATTGTTTAGTATGATACTTTATTGTCGCTTTACATCTACGTTTTTAATACGCCAATGACTATTCCACAGTCACACTTTTCGCCAAATTCCTAGGCTGATCAACATCTGTGCCTTTGATCACTGCTACGTAATATGACAGTAACTGTAGGGGCAAGGTATAGACGATGGGCGCTACCGCAGCTTCGCAATGAGGCACATTAATAACACGCATCGTGTCGTCACTTTTAAAATGCGCATCTTTATCAGCGAAGACATACATAATGCCTCCACGAGCGCGTACTTCTTCAACGTTTGATTTCAGTTTTTCTAGCAATTCATTATTGGGTGCAACCACTATGACTGGCATTTCGTCGTCAATCAGTGCCAATGGACCGTGTTTAAGTTCACCAGATGCATAGGCTTCAGCATGGATATAGGAAATTTCTTTGAGCTTTAAGGCTCCTTCCATGGCGATAGGGTACTGATCGCCTCTACCTAAAAATAAGCTGTGATGTTTATCGGCAAACTCTTTCGCAAGTTCTTTAATTCCTGCGGTTAACTGCAGTGTTTCTTCTAACTTAGCCGGTAAGCTATGTAATGCTTTAACAATATCGTCGTGGTCTGTTTGACTCATGTCATTGTGTTGACCAAGGGCTAAGGTCAACATTAAAAATCCAGTAAGTTGAGTGGTGAATGCTTTAGTTGAGGCAACACCAATTTCTGCACCGGCTAGGGTCATAAAGGCTAAGTCAGATTCTCTTACTAATGATGAACCAGGTACGTTACAGATAGTTAAACTGGCAGAGTAACCTTGCTGCTTGGCAAGCCTAAGTGCGGCGAGTGTGTCTGCTGTTTCACCGGATTGTGAGATGGTGACGATTAAACTGTTGGGGTGCACAAAGGATTTTCTGTAACGAAATTCTGAAGCAATTTCTACGTTACAGGATACATTGGCATATTGTTCCAACCAGTAACGTGCGGTCATACCTGAATGGTAGCTGGTGCCACATGCGATTATTTGCACATGTTTGATACCGGCTAAAATTTCGTCTGCACCATGGCCAAATATATTTGGGCTTATGCCGGTTTCACTTAAACGGCCTTGTAATGTGTTGCGGATAACACTTGGCTGTTCGTGGATTTCTTTTAGCATGTAATGGCGATAACCGCCTTTGTCACCGGCATCGTGCTCAACATCAGACTCGACAACTTCCCTTTCTACTGGTGCGCCAGTTTCGTCATAAACTTTAATGCTAGTACGGGAAATTTCGGCTACATCACCTTCTTCCAAAAACATAAAACGACGGGTAACAGGTAACAACGCCATTTGATCTGAGGCAATAAAGTTTTCACCTATGCCTAAACCGATGACTAATGGGCTACCAGATCGCGCGACAATAATACGTTCTGGATCATCTTTATCCATGATTACTGTGCCATATGCGCCGTGAAACTTAGTCACAGCGTTTTGTACGGCTTTAAGTAAATCTCCGCATTTATCTAGTTCTAAGTGGACCTGATGGGCAATGGTTTCGGTATCGGTGTCTGAGCTAAAACCATAACCGGCTTGAGTCAGTTCTTGGCGTAATGTTTGGTAGTTTTCGATAATGCCGTTGTGAACTACAGCAATACGTTCAGATGAAAAGTGTGGGTGGGCATTGGCTTCAGTTACGCCACCGTGTGTTGCCCAGCGTGTATGGGCGATGCCTGTAGCACCTTTAATAGGCTGATTTTTTAACGCTTCTGCGAGCTCTTTTACTTTGCCAATTCTTCTGGTACGTGTGAGATTACCTTGGTTATCTAAAAGGGCAACCCCGGAAGAGTCGTATCCACGATATTCTAAGCGTCGTAATCCCTCTAACAATATTTCAACTACATTACGTTCGGCAATCGCCCCTACAATCCCACACATATTAAGCTCCAATCTCTGTTGTTTTGGCACAGATAACGTCTACGCCATGTTGTTCAATTTGTTGTTTTACATCTACTGGTATTTGATCATCGGTTACTAGAACCGAAATTGCGCTCCATGGCAACTCTACATTTGGTATCTTACGTTGTAATTTTTCAGATTCCGCCATAACAATTACTTGATTTGATACCTTTGCCATCACTTGGCTCAGCTGTGTCAATTCATTGAAAGTAGTCGTACCTTTTTGTGGATCTAATCCCGCAGCACCTATAAATGCTTGATCAAAATTGTATTCTTGGAGCACAAACTCGGCCATTTTTCCTTGGAAAGAATGGGACTGAGTATCCCATGTACCGCCAGTCATTAATACTTTGTGTTCATTTTCCTGCTCAAGTAAATAATTGGCTACTTGCAGTGAATTAGTCATCACTAGCAGTCCTGCCTTAGCGGTTATCTCTGGTAATAATGCTGCTGTAGTGCTGCCGCTGTCTATGATTATTCGATTGTGGTCTTTAATCAGAGAAGCAGCCATAGCTGCAATCGCCTTTTTGCGAATGGATACTTTTTCACTAGATAACTCTGAGGAACCAGTTGGCAGTAAAATCGCTCCGCCAAATTTTCTGAGTAATAAACCACTGTTTTCAAGTGCGGCAAAATCTTTGCGAATGGTGACTTCTGAAGTGGAAAACAACTTAGACAACTCGTCAACCGCCACTTCGCCACAGCGATTCAGTTGTTCTACTATAGCGCGTCGTCTTTGTTGGGTATTTCGTTTTTGCATTAATCTAGAATAAGTTTCGATTTGAAACTTATTCTAGATTTAATCTTACGAAATGCAAGTTAAAGTTTTGAAATGACTTTCAACGGCAAGTTTAAGCAATATTTAGTTTAGTGGTTGTAACCGTTATGGGTATTAACTAAACGGTAAAACGTAGCTTGAGCGTAATCTTCGGGCTGGCCCGTACTATTTTGATTGTAGACACCGGCTTTAAAATACATGTATTGATCTCTTTTGTGGTAACCACTGTCTTTCATATCTACAACATGAGTAATGTCGTCTTTCCCTTCTCTGATTAATGTCACAGTCAAAATATCTCCCTTTACGTCGATGACATAACTGAATTTTTCATCAAGAGCGACACCATCTTCTGGGTCTTTGGCATTACTGGCTCGGGAGCCAACAAATTCGTAGTATTGATCATCACCGCCACGCGGCTCATGGGCTAAGTAAATTGAACCTTTGGTATTGTTGGGCAACTTTCGGTAATAAATTCTAGCGGGCTCATCGTCTTTGGCATGTATTTGCCCAACAATCACTCTACCCAATTGTTTAGGGTTGCCTGTAATGGTGACATTGTTGACCGCCAATGTTGCTTCAAGACGCCCATCTACACCACCTGCTTTTCTTTGTTCTTTGCCTCTAACACTACTAAACACCCAGTTATTTTTGTTTACGCCTTGAGTCTTTATACGATTATTTCCGCGTCTTAACATTTCGCGTAGTTCAGAGCGGGTATACTTTGTGTTTTTAGAGGTTTTTGGACCTTCTACAAAGGAGGTGAAAACCATTCCACCATCAGCAGCGGTATAAAAATAGGGTTCGTAGGAAAAACCTTTTGCGAGAAACGCTTCCGGTATGGTGTCGATTTTCCCATCGTTATTAGCATCGGTAGGCACGGTTAGATTCCAATCGAGAAGATCGAAATTAATTCCAGGAGCTGCTTTAGGGTTAAGCTGGTTCGCGCCCGTACTTAGGCAATGTAAGCTTAATAGGATACTAAATAACAACCTTGGTAATGTTGAAAACATAGTTTAGAACCTTTTAGGACGGTAAATTGGATTATGAGTGTTTGACGCAATACTATCTTTTTTTGATTTTTTGCGAAAGTACGCAGTTCAGACCAAATTCTTTCAATTTAGTTCTAATTGGTTATGTTTTCGATTGAAATTGGTATTACACTGGTGAAGGTTTCCAAGCCTTTAATTTTATTAACATTTTTAAAACAACCAAGGCTTATCGCCTGTTAATAATGTAAATCATTTGTTTGTTCACATTAAAAGCCACTGACAAGTTGATTAAGTCTTTGTTGTTAAATTCTTCGTAATTGGCCGCAAAAATTGGCTGTTTAGGCAAACAACCAAAGATGTATAAGCCAGCACCATACTCTTTCACATCATCAAAACCGCTAAAGAAAAATGCCTGACGTCATTCAATTATGTAATGTATTTTCTAGAGCAACTCTGCCAAGCCGACCAAGAAACTGAGCAACTGCCACCATGGAAGTTTGCCAATCATAAGTGAGATCGCCGGACTGCGGTGTCTTAGATGAGTCAAAATTGCTCTTTAATTATTAAGCTGACCTGTAATCAATTAGAAAGGTTGGATTTGCTGGGCATTGGTAATATTTTGTTTTTGGTGACATTAAACTGCAAGGCTTAAAGTGTTATTAGCCTAATAGTTATCGCGTTTTGCATTTAGTCAGTAGCCTTGCTGCTGAGCCCTTCGATACTGGCAACCAGTTTTTTTAAAAGTTAAATTTGCTTTAAATAATATATTGGTAATACCAAAAAAGTTAACAAACTACTTTTCTGCCATACCAATTTGGTTTGCATTATAGATACATTTACCGATTGGTTTGCTATTTAAGACCATTTTATAAGTAAAAGTTTCAGGAGTTGAAAGCATGTTTAAGAAATCACTAATACCCATAGTCGTTGTGACAGCCTTATCTGGGTGTGGCAGCGATGACACTAGTAAGTTGGAAGGTAATAGTAACGGAACCATTGAAATCTTGGGTAGCGATTTTCTAGCTGGAGTAACATTAACTTTATCGCTAAGCGACCCTGACGGTATTGTCGATAGAACGGTGAGTTATTTATGGTCAAAAAATACAAACGGCACAGCTGAGGATATTGCGACCAGCACTTCTTATACTATTACCGAAGCGGACGAAGGTTCAATTATAACTGGCTCTGCGTTTTATACTGACCAAGCTGGTTTCATGCAAGGGCTTGGTGCATCAACAACTGTTGTACTCCCAACACTAGACGTTACCGCCAATGTAGTGAAAAGGCCAGTTAGCGGTGCAAGCTGTGAGCTTTTCGCGGTCGATGATAGCGGCGCTGCAGCTGCTCCCGCGCAAGCAAGTGCGACGTCAGACACAACAGGCGCAATGATATTTAGCGATGTTCATTTTGAGGGGGTTGGTTTAGTTTCTTGTACTGGCGGAACCTATACCGATGAATCAACTGGCGACACATTAGATGCACCGGAGTTGCGGGCTGTATTGAATGTGGTAGAAGGTGATTCGGAAACACCAGGCCCATCCTATGTTGTTTCACCCTTGACTGAAATGGCAGTGCAAGCTTCTGGTGCAAATTTAAATAATTTCGCAACCGAGGCACAAGCGATCAATCTAAGATTTGGCATACGCTTTGATACAACAGAAGTGCTCCCTACCTTAGTAGGTGTTGATGTTCTTGGGGCTGATGGTGCCGAAAATGCGGATAGATATGGTTCTGCTCTAGCTCTTATCTCACAGCTAAATGCTGATGATATAGCTAAGAATATAGCGACAGTGATCGCTGATATCGCTGAAGATTTAGCGGATGGTTCATTTACGGATACTATTTTGGATGCATTTGAGTTGGCACAAACCAACCTGCAAACTACTTCAGCAGTCGCCGGTGATGTAAATGAATCTTTGCTTGACGCTATTGGTGCGGCGGTTGGTTATAACAATGATCCAGTAGCTGCCATTATTGAAGGCGTATTGAGCGGTACCATTCAAAACACTGCAACCGGCCCATTAACCAGCTCAGTAGCGGTTACCGATCCAAACTTTGAAGAAGACGCTATTGTTATTCAAACTGATGTAGCCCTCGACTATGGTACTTTTAGCATCGCTGCTGACGGAAATTGGTCATACACAGTAGACGTAACAAACGAGGCTGTTGTGAGCCTTGAATTAGGAAACTCGGTCAACGATTCAGTGACCATTACATCAATCGATGGCACTACAGCTGAAATTGAAGTTCGTGTTGCAGCACTGACACAAGTCGTAAAAATTTCAGACATAGGTGGTGATACAGGTGAGATACGAATTGACGTAGATAACTTACGGCAAGGTAAGCTAAGTGCGTCTTTCTCTAAAGAAAATTCGCTTGGAAGTGATGGAAACGTTAAAGACGCTTATATTACCCTATATGGATCCTCAGGTAGCTCGAGTGAATCATTAGTCGATTTGCGTATTCAAGGCAATCCAATTGAGCCAAGATTCTTTGTTCGAAACACAGATAGCGACGCTTACCCGGGTGACATGCTTACTGCACCATTCGTCGAAGAACAATTCTATAATGTGGAAATTGTATGGGATTTAGACGCCTCTGAGCAAATAACCATTACTCTTGATGGTGAAGTGCTTTTCGGTGGTGCCTTCTCAACTGCAGCAGTAGTAGATTCTGATTTTGAAAACTTAGACCAGTGGTTTGTTGACGGTATCCAAAGGGTTCAATTCAGGTTCGGTGATAACGACAGAACGATTCCTTTTGGTAATTTCTTTGTAGATAACATTATGGTGTATTCAGATACTGCTGGTACGGCAAGTGTATTTGCAGATGACTTTGAAAGTTATAATGAAGGTGAAACCTTAGACGGAGATAACAGCCTTTACGGTGAATCTGTCTATTCTGAGGTGGTTGTGTTTGATGTGGGTGATGGTTCGGTTGAACCTACGCCAGCAGTATTCTTTGGTTTAACAGGCGCTATTGCGAGTAATGAAACTACCTCAACAGGCGCAGTAAGTGTGCTTGACCCAGATGATGGTGAAGCTTTTGTTTTACAGTCAGCCTTAACGGGTACATACGGTACGCTAGACATTTTGGAAGATGGTTCTTGGACTTATACCCTCGATACCAACAACTCAACTATTGCAGCACTTGTTGTAGGTGAGCGCGAAACAGATACCTTTACGATTGAATCGTTTGATGGCTCTACAGCTGAAGTGTCAATCACAATTACAGGTACAGTAGTGGTTAATACCGGTGCAAACAATGTAGCAGTGATTGTTGATACGCTTGATTCAGACACTGGTGAATTGCGCTATGCACTGGGTGATGGTAGTCCTCTTGCTACTGGTAGAACCGAAGTAATGGTCAAGCGTCTTGACGATGAACTTGGCAGTGCAGATGCATTTATCACATTGTTTAACGAAAACACAAACAATGATGGTGCAATTCTAGACCTTCGTATAAGAGACGACAGTTTTGGTGTTCGTAGTCCAGGTGATGTTGATACTTCTGCCGCTACGGTAGTGTTAGATACGTTCATGGATGTAGTGATTACTTGGGAATACCCAGGTGGCGATACTGCGCTTAATCCTTTAGTAACAGTTGAAGTGGATGGTGTTAGTTTTGACGCTGAAGGGTTTACGCCTGATAACAATTCATTTGGTGGTGTCACCCACGTATCGTTTAGATTGGGTGGGAATAGCGCCGTAACTGACGCTACTGCTAAGTTTACTATTGATGACTTAATTATTTTCTCTGATACCGCTGGCACAACGGAAGTGTTTTCTGATGACTTTGAATCTTATGCTGATGGCGAGTCACTAGATACTGACAATGCGGCATCTCCATATCACTCAAATACATCGGAAGCGACAATAGAAACGATTGGTTCTGTGGGCGGTCCTGGAACAGATGGTAATAAATTTGCAGCAATTACTGACACACTAGACTCTGATACGGGTGAGTTACGTTATGCCCTCGGTGACGGTGGTCCTTTAGCCGCAGGTCGATTTGAAGTCGCGATAAAACGTTTGGATGACGATCTTGGTAATGGTGACGCTTTCATTACACTGTTTAACTCGGCTACCAATAATGATGGTGCTATTTTAGACCTGCGTATCAAAGATGACAGTTTTAGTGTGCGTAGTCCGAGTGACATTGATACGTCTGCCGCTACGGTTGTTCTCGACCAATTTATGAATGTTGTGGTGACTTGGGAATATCCTGACGGTAACTTAGAAGTGAATCCACTAGTGAAAGTTGAGATTGACGGGGTTCGTTTGACGACTGATGGCTTTACGCCAGACAACAGTTCTATTGGTGGCTTGACTCACGTATCGATTCGGTTTGGTGATAACGGAGGCACAAGGGAAGCCACGGGTATAGTTTCTGTTGATAACTTTGCAATTTACTCTGATACAGCGGGCACAACAGAAGTATTCTCTGATGACTTTGAGTCTTATGTTGATGGTGACTCGCTTGATACAGACAATGCGGTGTCTCCTTATAATTTCTCAACCTCTGAAGCAGTAGTAGGTGTTGAATAACGTTCTGAGGCTCTCACTGTAAGTATGGTCACGCATATAGACAGAGTTTGCCCTTCAGCGTCAGTTATAGACCAATATAAATAGCTTCAAATAAAAACCCCGTGAGACAATGTCTCACGGGGTTTTTTATTTTAGTACTCAGCATTTTTGTGAGTGATTTACATCACAATACAAACTAGATAATTAGCTTGAACAGACAGGATTTATTGGACTAATAAAACGTACGTCTTTTCTGTAATTTAATTCCAAGTTGAACAACACTTAGGCTTAAGTTATTTTTTACTCGGTCTTTGCCAATTACTTACGTTTCTTTGTTTCGCTCTGGCTATCGCCAATTCATTATCATTGACTTCTTTGGTCACAACAGAGCCAGCTCCAACAGTAGCGTTAGCACCAATATTCGCAGGAGCTACCAACGCGCTGTTTGAACCAATAAAAGCGCCATCACCAATGATGGTTTTGAATTTATTCACGCCATCGTAATTACAAGTAATGGTGCCTGCACCTATGTTGGCACCTTCGCCTACTTCGGTATCGCCAAGGTAACTAAGATGGTTAGCTTTTGAACCCTTACCTAATGTGGTTTTTTTCATTTCGACAAAGTTACCCACCCGTGATTTCTCTTTCATCACAGAGCCTGGGCGCAATCTAGCATAGGGGCCCACACTACAATTTTCGCCTACTTTAGCTTGTTCAATTATGGAATTGGCATGGATAACGGCATTTTCAGCAATTTCACAATCGATAAGCGTGCAATTTGCGCCAATAGAAGTGTTTGAACCAATTTTCACTTTGCCTTGAATGATGACATTCACGTCAATGGTAATATCTTGGCCAACTTCCATCTCACCTCTTAAATCAAAGCGTGATGGATCTAGAAGGGATACGCCATGCATCATTAACTCTGTGGCTTTTTCAGCTTGGTAGGCTCGTTCGATTGACGAAAGTTGGGCTCGATTATTAATCCCTTCCACCTCGATGGCGGAACTGGGCTGCGAAGCATGGATAGACTTGCCTTCTTTGGCTGCCATCTCGATTACGTCAGTTAAGTAAAATTCACCCTGGGCGTTGTTATTGTTTAACGCCGCTAGCCAACGTTTGAGATCTTTTCCGCCCATAATCATCATGCCGGTATTGGTTTCTTTGATTTGTTGCTGTTGTTCTGATGCGTCTTTGTGTTCAACAATGGCCGTGACTTGTTCACCTTGCCTGATGATTCGGCCCATGCCAATAGGGTCTTCTAGTTCTACGGTAAGCAAAGCGAGGTCGGCATCTTTCTTCACTGCTATTAATTGTTGCAATGTTGACTCTTTAATCAACGGCGCATCACCTACCAATATCAACACGTCTTCATTATCTTGAATATGCGGAGCGGCTTGTTGAACTGCATGACCGGTACCCAATTGTTGATCTTGGAGACACCAAGATAAGTCATTATGGCTCAGTTGATTTTGTAGTTGCTCTCGTCCGTGGCCGTATACTAAATGTATATTTGTGGCGCCTAATTTATTCACGGTATCGATGATATGTTGAACCATAGGTTTACCACCAACTGGGTGTAATACTTTAGGCAAAGAAGATTTCATTCTAGTGCCTTTGCCTGCCGCTAAAACTACTACTGAAAAAGTCATTCAATTTCCTTGAAAGGTGAGGTGGCTGCCATAAATTGACGCAACATGCTGAACATTCATACATTCTACTTATTTGCTAATCTACTGTCAGTAGTTGTGTGTCAGTAATAGTGTTTGAATAAACTTTATTTGAAAAATACCTTGTTATGTCAATCCTTTTAGCAATCGATAAAGGGTGAATACTTAAGGCAGGGGTATAAAATATTAGAATGGATATTCTACATAGGTAATTATTGTCAGTTTGTAATCAATTAAGCAAAATAATCACTATGCTTGATTACTCTATAGGCAATTCTCCGTTATGATAGGGCCTGTTTCCGTTTTGGCATTTTTTGTCGGAAAACAGGTTAGATAAAATTTAGAGCAGGGTTGCCGTGAATATTTTTCGTACGTTACATCGAAGTATCTTAATGTTGTTTGCTGTGGTTGTGGTATCTATTGTCACCTTAGTCCACATAAGCGTTTCGAATATAGTTGCAGAGCAAAGCAGAGCGCAACAACAATCCCATTCTCCCGCATTACAATTGATTGTTGAACAGCTTATGCAACCTTTGCATATTTCACAGACATTGGCTAAAGCCAAAGAACTTCAAGACCTAATGCGCAACCCAGTGGATAATGAAGACCAAATATTCACGACCCTTAAACGTTTAAACTCAGAATTTTCATTAAACTTTTTTATTGCTAGTGAGATTAGTCGTACTCAATATGATTCAGAAGGAAAAAAAATCGAGTTAACCGAGGGAAAAGTGGACTGGTATTTCAGATATAAAGCCCAACCCGAAGATGCAATGGCAGATATTGGACAGTGGCAAAATCCTCAGTTTTATATCGATTTAAAAATTTACGATGACGAAAATAAATTTCTTGGAGTATTTGGTGTAGGAAAAAGCCTCAAGGCGTTTACTCAAGTGTTTAGTGAATACAAAAAAACCTACGGATATGATTTTATCTTTGTTGACCAAAATAAAGATATCACCCTCACTTCTGACCCCGAGTTACTCATTAAAGGAGTAACATTCAAAAATCTTGCCGATCTGCCATGGTTCCAAGCACTAAATCCTAAGCAACAACAGGCATCTCTGAATAATTTACTATTACAAATTAACGGTCAAGAAGCCCTTATTGCAGAACTAAATATTCAGCCATTTGACTGGACTTTGTACATCATCACACCACTTCAATCTAGGCAAACTGAGATAAGTCGTGGTTTTATTATCAGTATCGTGACCTTATTAGCCGTCATATTTGGGTTGTTCTTATTGATATACAACTTGTTGTATTACTTTAAAAAAGACATTCAAAAAATCAAACAAATTGACATCCTGACCGAACTGGCTAATCGAAGTAATATCACCTTAAAATTTGAAGAACTGATGTATGAGAAAAAATCAGTCAGTTTGGTTTTAATTGATTTAGATAACTTTAAACCGATTAATGAAACTCACGGCAGGAAAGCCGGTGATATAGTTTTGCGTCAAGTTGCTCAAATGTTGCAAAGCAATATCCGTGACACTGATATTTTAGGTCGCTGGGGCGGAGAAGAATTTCTCCTATTGATGCAAGATACTGGACCACATGAAGCAGTCGAATTATGTCAGGAATTATGTAAAAAACTAGCAGCTATGACTATCACCACTGGCACCACATCCATTCAAATTACTGGTAGTTTTGGTGTGTCTTTTACCGCCACGCCACGTACTTTGTCTGAAGTTATTACCGCCGCAGATGACGCGTTATTTTCCGCTAAACGAGATGGTAGAAACATGGTTAGGATGCAGTTGATTGAATCTGACTGACCAAAATAGAGTGTTTGACTACACAACGCTCTGTTCCAGTTCCAACAAACCTGCTTTGATTGATGTACCCCAAGCATAACCAGTTAACTTGCCATTACTGCCGATAACACGATGACAGGGCACCACAATAGTAAGTGGATTGCGGCCATTTGCTGCACCTACCGCCCTTACTGCCTTTGGATTATTAATTGCTTTTGCAATATCAGCATAACTGCATGTATGCCCATAAGGTATGGTCATTAGTTGTTGCCATACTTGTTGCTGAAATTCGGTGCCAGCGGCGTTTAAATTCAAATCAAATTGCACCCTATTTCCTGCAAAATATTCTTCTAACTGGCTAACGGCTTGTTGCGTATTGAAACACTTGTTGGTTGTTTTCAATCTATCTTGCACAAAACCTATAGATGTAATTCCTGCTTGCCCGGCACACACTTCTATTGTGCCAAAAGCAGATTCTAAGTATTCGACACAATCATTATTATTAGTCACGTCATACTCCAAAGTTGAAAGGTTAAGTAGCTTCGCCAAGGACTTGCTAGTTCAGCATCGACCGCAAATTTTTCCAGTTGTTTTTTAATTATCAAATCGGTATTAAGCCAAATATCAGGAGACGATAAACCCCGCATTTTTGCATAGGCAATAGTCCAAGGTCCTATGCCCTTTATATTTAGCCAATCATCTAAAGAAGAATCAGTGTTTTCGATATGATGTTGTGCGAACAGGCGCAAGGTTTGTTTGCGGCTATTAGGTATTTTTAGAAAACTAAGGTCACTATTAATTATGGCTTGAGCTGTTGGGAAGTAATATTTCTCACCTTCGGTTTCTCCTAATTCCTTAGTTAGCAATGACAATAAGTTAATTGCCGCTTTAACGGATATTTGCTGGCCAAGAATGGCTCGACAGCCAGCTTCAAATGTATCCCATACACCAGGTATTCTTAAACCTTTCAGCATATTGTCTTTTGGTATACCACTTTTTATCAATTGTGCCTGTATTGAAGCGGTATCAGCACTGAGATCAAAGACTCGTTCGATGTTATTTAATACAGTCGTCAAGTTTTCAATATTGGTTAGTCTTATCTCCACCTGCAAATAATGTTTATCCGGGATAGGGGAAATCCTAAACCATCCTTTGTCTAATCCAATAATAAATGTCCTAGAATAACTATTCTCTGTGACACTCTCGACCCCTTGAATGGCTCTCAAAGCTAAGAAAGCTTGCATATGTTGCCAATTAAAAGGGGGGCGGAAAGATAACGTCAGGCAAATAAGTTGATTCTGATTACGCGTGCCTTGCTTTATTTGTTGGGGGGTTAATCCTGTCACTTTTTTGAAATTATGTTGTAAACGTCTGGCACTAGCAAAACCACTGGCATGGGCAATATGTTCAATCGGTAAGTCACTTTGGTGGAGTAATTGTTTAGCAAATAAGACTTTATCAAATAGTTGATATTGTTTTGGGCTTAAACCTAAATGCTGCTGAAATAACTTCCGGAAATAACGGGTTGTTATACCTAACTTTTCGGCTATTTCTTCGATGCTAAGTTCTCTGTATTGCCTGAGTAAACGCATTGCTCGTTGAACTGTAGTATTCACTCCTTGCCATGCATAGGATTGTGGTGCGCTGTCGGGCCGACAACGTAAACAAGGCCGGTAACCCGCGGTCATAGCCTGTTGCGCGAGCTGAAAGTATTCGACATTTTTTTCAAGTGGAGGATTAGCAGGGCATATTGACCGACAAAAAATTTTGGTTGTTTTAACAGCGATAAAAAAAGTGCCGTCAAATCGAGGATCTCTTGTTAACCGAGCTTGTTGATAATTTGTATTCATTATTATGTGCTTTAATGCCATCGTTATTGTTATTCTAACGACTTCTATCAATTTAGTGCGACAAAAGCGGTAGTCAATAGTTGATAATCTGTACGTTAAACAAACAAGATTTGATGGTTGTTGATTCTCGGTACAAACAAATAGGATAATGAGGTCGATTAGTGCTAAATGTAACCTACCCGATTCAATCAAAAAATAGGAATAATGTGACTTCTTTTGTTTATTTAACTTTGAGCTTATTGGGAATATTAACCAAGTCTATGCAACTTCATCTGTTACATGTTTAAGTTTTTCTTAAGTTTTATACTGTTTTTTATTTTGTGCAGTGAGCAAAGCTTGGCTGCTGATAAGTGGCTGACAGACTTTGCGAACGATATTCAAGTAAAGGCGAAAAAACAAAATTTGCCAGGTTATACCTTTGCATATATTGAAAAAGGTAAACCAGCTTCGGTGGTTTTGTATGGCAAAGAGAGTAAATCAGGCAACCCTATAGCGGTAGATACAGTATTCCGTTTGGCGTCGGTATCTAAAACGTTTACCTCAATGTTAATGGCCAAATACGTGGCGCAAAATCAACTAGACTGGCAAGTGCCTGTCGCGCAATTAGTGCCAGAGTTTTCTACTACAAAAGGCAAAAAAGGCGATCTAGTCTTGCAGCATGTAATAGGCCAAACCAGTGGATATACGCCTAATGCTTACGACAACTTGATCGAGGCCAATTATTCAGTGAAGCGAGTGCTTACTATGCTTTCTGACCTTAAAACTCTGTGCCAGCCTGGACAATGTTATACTTATCAAAACGCCTTATTTGCCGTAGTAGATGGATACTTTCAGCAACATCATTCATCTTTCGGGCAGGCCTTAACACATACAATTATTGAACCACTTAATATGCCCCATGCAAGCGTTGGGAAAGTGGGGTTACAGTCTTCTGATAAGTGGGCAAAACCCCATGTGGCGATCTCAAAAAATAGATGGCGAACGACTAAAGTACGTGATGATTATTATAAATATTCCCCAGCAGCAGGGGTAAATGCCAGCATGCGGGATATGGTTATTTGGATGCGTGCACTGCTGGGAGAGGCGCCAGAAATTGTTTCTCCTGAGTTGATTACTCAGGTGACGACTGCGCTGACTAAAAGTAAAAAAGAAGTGTATCGACGCCAGTGGCGTAAATTTTTGTCAGATGCCCATTACGGCTTGGGTTGGCGTATCTATGACTTTAACGGACATACTCTTAACTATCATGGTGGTTGGGTGCAGGGCTATCGTGCAGATATCGCATTTTCACCTGAATATGGCGTAGGTTATGTGATGTTAATGAATGCTGAGTCGAATTTAATTAATGAGTTTACACCAGATTTTTGGGAGAGATGCTTCAAACATTTAGAACAAGCCAGCTTAGTTGCTGGCTCATTAAAAACAGGGGTTATTATCAACTAACTCAATTATGAGGTTTTTAGGTAGGTATAACCCTTCAAGCAATCTTCATAGAAGTCCGTCCATTTTACCCCTTCTCTGGGTTTCATTTGACCTTGGGCAACACGACCATCGATCATTTTCTTAACGCTTTTGGCCATTGAGCTTGGGTGATATTGCATGATCGATAGTACATCATCGACAGAAGAGCCGTTTACTACTTCTTCGATATAAAAGCCTTGTGGCTCATCGTCATGGCTGAATATATGCACTTCGTTTAACCGACCGAACAAATTGTGCATGTCGCCCATGACATCTTGGTAAGCGCCAGTCAAAAACAAACCTAAAAAGTAGTCTTCATCCGGTTTTAAATTATGCATAGGTACAATGTCTGAAGTGCCATGTTCGCTAATAAACTGATCTAGTTTGCCATCGCTATCACAGGTTATATCTACCAGCGAACAGTTTATGGCTGGTTTTTCATTCATACGGGTTAACGGGACTACGGGCAATATTTGGTCTATAGCCCAAGTGTCAGCCGCAGATTGAAATACTGAAAAGTTGCATAGATACTGCGAAGATAACGCAAAGTCTAATTCTTGCATTTCTTCGGGTACAAACTCAGCGTCTTTGAGGCGAAGTTGTACTTTTTCCATCACTGACCAGTACAGGGTCTCAATTTTGGCCAGTTCTTCGAGTGAAATTACCCGTAACTTAAAGGCATTTAATGCTTGTTCTTTAAATTGTGATGCGTCGTTAAATATTTCTTGTAAGTTATTTTGTTTATCAATGATGTCTGTTAGTTCTCGCATATCGCTAACTAAGATATGTTCCCCATCTGCAACATCTGTTGCTATACCTGCTCCATGTGCTTTTATTTCTCCAACTACTTGTGTTACCACACAACTATGATGTGCCGTAATAGCTCTGCCACTTTCACTGACTAAGGTAGGGTGAGGCACGTCTTCTAAATCACACACCTGCTTCATGCCGTAAACAATATCAGCTACGTACTCTTGCATACTATAATTGCGCGAAGAGTCATTAGTTGACTGACTACCGTCATAATCAATGCCTAAGCCACCGCCTACATCAACGTATTCTAATTTGAAGCCCATTCGGTGCAACTCAGAGTAGATCATAGCCCCCTCTGTGATGGATTCTTTTACCGCACGGATGTCGGTCAATTGACTGCCAATATGAAAATGTAATAGTTTCAAACAATGGGCCATGCCGTGTTCTTCAAGATAACGGGCAGCATTGATCATTTCACTGATGGTTAAACCAAACTTTGCTCTGTCACCGCCTGAACTTTCCCACTTGCCACGACCTTTGACCGTCATTTTAGAACGTATACCAACTATTGGCTCTACGCCCAGTTCTTTAGCCGTTTTTACTAGCAGGATTAACTCAGAAAACTTCTCAATAACAACAATAGTTTTGCTACCCAATTTACGACTTAACAGCGCTAAGCGCATAAATTCTTGATCTTTATATCCGTTTAAAATGGTAAGAGAGTCTGTATTAGTGTTAAGTGCCATAACTGCCAGTAGTTCTGCTTTTGAACCGGCTTCTAAGCCATAATTGAACGGCGACCCAGCATCAACTATTTCTTCTACCACTTCTCGCATTTGATTGACTTTAACGGGGTAAACACCCATATATTCGCCGTTATATTCAGCTTCTTTAACCGTTTCTTGAAACGTTTTATTTAATAAGGCTACTTGCGAACGCAGAATATCGTGAAATCTCACCACTACTGGAAATTGAATGCCTTCTTGTTGGATTTCTTCTAACACTGCCTTGAAGTCAATTCGTATGTTGGTATTTGACGGGTCGGGGGTAATATGCAAATTACCATTTTGACCAATTTCAAAATAACCAGCGCCCCAACGTTTTACTCGGTAGATATGTTCCGAGTCATCAATGGTCCACTTTTTAGTTCTTGGCATAGCTATTTACTTTCTATCAAAAGGGTTGGAGCGGCGGATTATAATCAACAACAATTGTGCTGGCTAGAAAGTTTAATCACTATTAAATCAATAATAGTGATGCTGAGCCTAAAAACACAAAAAAGCCAACTACATCAGTTACTGTTGTTAATATCACTGAGCCAGCAAGAGCCGGGTCGATGCCCATCTTATCGAGCATTACAGGAATAAGTATTCCTGATATTGCGGCGATAAGCATGTTGATAATTAATGCTGCTGCAATAATGGCTGACAGCCATGGGTTATCAAACCACAATGAAGTCACGGCAGAGACAACTAAAGCCCAGAGTAAGCCATTAAAAAACGCCACTAATACTTCTTTATTGCCTAGCGCTCTTAGATTGGATGTGGCCAATTGCCCGGTAGCTAACCCTCTTATGGTTAGCGTTAGAGTTTGACTACCGGTTATGCCGCCCATACTTGCTACAATTGGCATAAGAACAGCCAACGCGACTACTTGGGCAACAACTTCATCGAAGATGCCGATGACAATAGAAGCAGCAAATGCTGTAAGTAGATTGATACCCAACCAAACTGCTCTACGCCTTGAACTGGTGAATACTGGTGCAAATAAGTCTTCGTCGCTAACACGGCCCATATGTGATAACTGAGTTTCATAATACTCTTGGTAAACATCAATGGCGTCTTTAACCGAGAAACGACCGAGGAGTCGGCCTTCTTTGGTGATGACAGGTAACATTGAACGACCACTACTTTTTACCGCCTCCGACGCTTCAAACAGTTCTAAATCTGCAGCTAAAACATGGTCCGAAAATTCTGCAACTTGTATCAGAGGTGTGTCTTCGTTACTGGTAAACAATTGGTTAATGTCGACTTGACCTAAATAGTGCTCTGTATCATCTACGACTAAAATACTATCTGTATAGGCGGGCAGGCCGACTATTTTCAACTCTTTGAGTAGCGCCCCTACAGACACGTTTTTATTGGCCGTATATACATCATGATTAACATAACGGCCTAGTTGTGCATCAGAGTAGTTAAGTGCTTCTTCGATTAAGCCTGATTCTTGGGCACTTAGTTTTTTAATTAATCCCTTTGCTACCCGGTTGGGTAATGCATCAAGTATTTCAACTAAGTGTTCTGTGGTACTGGCAAGCGCAACGTCTTCAATATGTTGATTGGATAACAACGACATAAGTTGTTCGCGCGAGTCGTCGCGCATCGCGGCTAATATTGGAGACTTTTTTTCTTCACCAAGTGTTTGCCACAATTCAAACCGAAGGTCTTTAGGTAAACCTTCAAATACAAAGGCCCAATCCTCAGAGCTGAAATCTCTGGCAATAATAGGTACTGCTATTTGACCTTCTTTAAGCGTATCAAGGAGCCATAAAAATGCATTTTCTCGTTGTTCTTGACTGACCACTTAAATCTCCTTACTGGCTAATCTCATTGTGTATATGGTATCGATAAAAGGTAATTAAGCCCTAGTCATTTTATTAGATTATTAAGTTTTTTGGTGTATCTTATTGCAAGTTTTTAATGTCACAGTAAACATCCAGTTCAGATAGTCCAAATCCCACTTAATTAAGTGCGTTACAACCAATATTTTAGAGAAGTAGTTATGCAAGATAGAGAAACCAATCCGGCTCCTAGCATTGATGACCCCACACATATTTTTGAGTTGAGATACCTTACTCTCGAAGATTATGATGATGTGAAAGAGCTAATGGATGTCGTTTATGCTCAAGTAGGTGGAGCTTGGCCGCAAAAAAATTATCAGGCCCAGCTTAATACTTTTCCTGAGGGACAGATTTGTATTGAGGACAAAGGCAAGGTCATCGCAGCAGCGATTTCAGTCATAGTTGATTATGATAAATTTGGTGATAAACATACCTACGATGAGATTACTGGGGATGCCTAGGTACTCATGATCCCAAGGGTGACGTGTTGTATGGTGTAGATGTATTTGTATCGCCAGAATATCAAGGTTTAAGATTGGGTCGACGTTTATATGAAGCAAGAAAAGAGCTGTGTAAAAATCTTAACCTAAAATCGATTATGGCTGGTGGACGGATCCCAAACTACGCTAAACACGCAGATACTATGACACCCTATGAATATATAGAAGCGGTTAAGTCTAAAGATTTATACGACCCAATCTTAAGCTTTCAAATATCAAATGGATTCGAGGTTAAACAAATACTTAAGGCTTATCTTCCAGAAGATGAAGCCTCGAAAGGTTATGCTACTTTGCTGCAATGGCATAATATTTATTATAATTCTGAATCCCCTAAACTGTTTGGTGGACACAGAAATACTGCGCGAATTGGTTGTGTACAATGGCAAATGCGCTATTTTCATGATGTCGCTGAACTATTGCAACAAGCCGAATATTTCATTGATGCCCTATCTGATTACAAATGTGACGTGGCACTTTTTCCAGAGTTTTTTAATGCGCCGCTTATGGGGATCAAACCGGCAGAAACCTCAATCGATGCTATTTGGAACTTAGCGATTTATAGCGAAGAAATATTAACTGAGATGTCTCGACTGGCTGTGTCATATAATATTAATGTCATAGTGGGTTCAATGCCGGTTGTTGAGGATGACGAGTTGTATAACATTAGTTATCTATGCCATCGAGATGGTCAAATTGACAGCCAATATAAGTTGCACCCAACTCCTCATGAAAAGAAGGATTGCATCATGCAAGGTTGCGACAAACTGCAAGCCTTCGATACAGATTTTGGCAAGATAGGTATTCTGATTTGTTATGATGTTGAATTCCCAGAATTGGGTAGAATTCTAGCAGAACAAGAAATACAGGTGTTGTTTATTCCTTTCTGGACAGACACTAAAAATGGCTACCTTAGAGTGCGAATTTGCGCGCAGGCTAGGGCAATCGAAAATGAATGTTATGTGGCTATTGCGGGCAGTGTGGGTAATCTTCCTAAGGTGGATAATGTTGATATTCAGTATGGACAATCGGCTGTTTTTTCACCTTCTGACTTTGCTTTTCCACATGATGCAATCGTGTCAGAAACCACACCAAATACTGAAATGACATTAATTGTTGACTTGGATTTAGACCGATTAACCCAACTTAGAAATGAAGGTTCAGTCAGAAATTACCTCGACAGAAGACGTGATTTATACAAGGTAGACTGGACTGGCAAGTAAGTAAGCGATTACATCTTCTTCTAAGCCGTGTAAAAAATACCGCATGACATGCGGTATTTTTTTGCCTGGAATTTGATAAACCAATAGTCGCTCTAAACATAGAAAATTTAGAGTATTAAACTGAATGGTATTGAAACACTTCATCAATAGATTGCCCAAATACTTCGGCAATTTTGAAGGCAATTTCTAGAGTTGGTGAGTACTTACATTTTTCAATGGCCATAATTGTTTGCCGTGTAACACCGACTAGTTCTGCTAGCTCTTGTTGAGTCATTTCATCAGCAAAAAAACGAAGTTCTCTGATTTTGTTTTTAATAGGAAGAGTAGCCAAGTTAGTGACTACTTCTGTAATAATACAGTTGAGAAGAAAACCTAATTACTTCAGAAAAAATAAAACTGAATAACAAAACATGCGCTGTGAAAAGAGGAATTTTCATCACTTTAAATTGCTCAATTAAACTTGGATTTATTTCCAAAACCACAATACTTCCTAATGTCAGAAACACACCAATCACCAATACAGCATAACCAATATTGTTACCTCTATATTCAAACAGCTTATCTCTTTCATCGGTACCAAATTTAGCTGCTTTGTGATTGCTCACTGCTAGCAAACCTTGAAATATTATCTCGATTGAAATGATAAGAAAGAGCGCACGGATAGATAGTTCTAGCGCTATTGTTTTCGCGAGTTCTTCAGGCATACCAACTAAAGATATTATATTAAAAAAATAATCACCAAAAACTACTAAAGTACTGATTAATGAAATCCAAATACTTTTTTCTCTAAAAGACATATTCATAACATTCCCTCTTTATTAGTAACGCAAGAGTAAAGTAAATCAAACTGTATGTATGGTATTTTTAACATTTAGTTAAAGATTTTGTTCTTTGAGGTTGTTATTTCTAACCTTTATTCACCAATATCTTCATTCCACAGCTGGGGGCTTGCACTGATAAAGTTCTGCATTAAGTCGATACACTGTTGGTTTTGTAATACTTCGATAGTAATGTTTTTGGATTTAAGTAACGCTTCTTCACCCATAAAAGTGTGATTTTCTCCAATTACTACCTGGCCTATTCCATACAAAATAATTGCCCCAGAACACATTGCACAGGGTGATAATGTTGTGTAGATAATTGACTCGCGATATGTCTGCGCTGATTGACGACCAGCGTTTTCAAATGCGTCCATTTCGCCATGTAAAATCGGACTGCCGTTTTGTACTCGACGATTGTGGCCGCGTCCGATAATGTTGTTGTTATGCACGATGACTGAACCTATAGGAATCCCACCTTCAGCTAAGCCTATTTGAGCTTCTTCTATTGCAGCTTGCATGAATTTATCCATTGGTATCCCTTAAATTTTATTTAATATTTGTTACTAGGTTGCGAGGAGAATAAAGCAATCCTGACTTTTTCTAATGCTTTCTGACTGTCATTGATGTTTAACGTCAGCATAAATTCATCAATAAGTGGCATGATTTGGTCTGCATAATCTTGTTTACTATCGCGGTCGAAAAACTGGGTCGTACCTTTTGCATTGGCAATTGTGTTGTAGGCCTCCTGAACTAAACTGGAGTTGTTTTGTTGTGCACCTTTGTGAGGAGATAATGTGCCCAATCGAGTGTTGAATTTTTCTTGTATAGCACTTTTAGCTACATATCGAATGAATGATTTTGCCAATTTTGAATGTTTAGATGTGATTGGCAGAATTAATACATCCAAGGGTGCCTCTTCATAATAAGTGGTTTGGTCATTAAACATCGGAAATTTAAAAAATCCAATACGGTCTTTTATTTTTACAGGCATATTTTGAATAGCATAATTGCCCAACATAGACATACCTGTAAGACCTCTAAATAATAACGGTAGACCTTGTTTCCAATCCAGATCCTGATGATCTTGAATAAAGTATTCTTCTTTACTCAGATCTTTAAGTTTGTCTAATACGTCGTAGATCCTTTTATCCAAATAAGAGGCTTTACCCTGAACTAGGCTCCTATGAAATTCGATTCCATTTAGACGCAGATTTAAATAGTCAAACCATGCAGTGGCAGGCCAATTACTTTGAGTACCTATAAAAATAGGTGTTACGTTATTCTGTTTTAGAGTTTCACAAACCAATATGAATTCGTCCCAGGTATTCGGTTCTGTTAGGCCGAGTTTGGAAAACAGAGGTTTGTAGTAGTAGAAGCCTAGTTGGTAATAAGATATTGGTAATGCATAAGCGCGTTGTTCAAAAGAAATGGAATCAATAATTACCTTATCAAAGATGCTAGCCATTTTTTTTGCAGATAAAATATCGTTTATTGGTGAAACTTTGTTCTGTTCAATATATTCAAATAGGCGCTCACCTGCATGCCAATACAAAATATCGAATTGATTTGCTATTAACATTTGTGGAAATTTTGCTTTGTATATTTCGCTTGTATAGGAGGTAATGGTGATTTTAGAATCAGGGTGGTCGTTTTCAAACGCTCGAACTAAATTGTAAAACGCAGCGCGCTGAGAACTAGTTGTTATTGATGTTGCAATCTTGAGTTCTTGCTTAGCAAGTGCTGGTAACGATACAAACACCAGCATGAAAACTACTAATATATTAGGAATATTATGTTCCTCTGTTTTAGCGCATAACTTGTTATGTACATTACACTGTAAGTTAGTATAGAGATATTAATACCTGAGCATTAATCGGTTCTAGTTGTTGGTCTAGTACTCGTAATCCACCAATTAAGCTTCGTGTTTTGGTTGTTGTGTGAGTGGGTGATTTTTTACGCTGAACGGTATTAAACATAAGCCAGCATATTTTAGCTAATTACAATCGTCTTGTTAGACTAAAAGTGAATGATGATTTAGTTATAAAATAACCACTGACCTATTTCTGCCTTTTTCTTTTGCTTCATACATGGCCTTATCAGCGCGCACAAAAGCCTGTTCAAACAATTCAGACCTAGCCAAACTTGTGGCGCCCACACTGACTGTGATTTTGCCAAGTTTGCCATTCAAAAAAGAGGTGGATTCAATTGATTTTCGTACTTTTTCAGCAAACTTTAGAATGTTGGATGTATCCATACAGTTAAACAGAATAACAAACTCTTCTCCTCCCCAACGAGATACAATATCGTAAGAACGAACACAACTTATTAGCGCTTTAGCCGTTTCTTGCAATACTTGATCGCCAATGGCATGCCCGTGTGCATCATTAATTTTCTTGAAAAAATCAAGATCGAGAACTAATAAAGTGTACTGCTGCAAAAGTTGTGTTGAGTGCAGCTCATCTACTATTCTGCTTAATCCTTCGCGATTTAGAATGCCAGTTAACTTGTCATGTTCTGCTTTATCTTGATAAATAGCACTTTTTGCAGCTAATTTTTTAAGCTGTTTTTCATCAAGGTGTGACTTCTCTCGCATTTTTATGTGGGTTATGAACATGTCTGCCAATAGGAGAATCGCCCAAAAAACAATAATGGCTAGGTAAAGTGATTCTTTTGATAATACTTCCCCAACAACTTTTAATGAATGTAATTTAAACTCGTGTTTTCCTAAAGTATTTGGATAGGGAATGTCTATGCCCACCGCAACAACTTTATCTAAATCAGGTTTGGTTTCTTCGGGAGGAATTTGATTATCGTCTATCCACCAGTCAGCCACTCTTAGTTGATCAAATGGGATATTAGTCACTTGTTTAAAATCTTAGACGGCCTTAGACATACTATTAAATTTTGCTTTACCAATAACATCCTGCAGGTTTGGCAAAGGATAATAGTTACGTAGAAAAATCCTAATGTACTTGGCTTGGCCATTATATTCTAAGTCAACTTGTAGCTCTCCATAGTTTGAAAAGTCTAATTGCTTAAATGGTTGATTAGACCATGCGAGTGAAATTCCACAATAGGGATAAGGAGCGCCAGCTTTTAGTTCACACACCCAGTGCAGGTTTTCTTTATCTAACCAGGTTAATTCAGACTTCCCACCCACAGTTGAATCTATCGATTCGTCAATATATTCGGTTAGCTGGGGGTGTAAATCTATAGTGCGCTTAGGGAAATAATCATAAAATAGGACCAGTACCAAGGTGATACAAAATGCAGAGGCTTTAAGCTTAGACATTTTACCTTTATTTAATACGCTCATTTCCTACCTTATAAAGTCCAGAACAATCAATTTTTGGCTTCTTATTTTAAGTAACACTAACATTCTATGGCTAAATATCTATCCTATAGCACTTTGATACCGCAACACTTTTTGACTTTTTTCCCACTGCCACAAATACAAGGGGCATTCCGATTAGGCTTCAGTGCCGAAGTTTGTGTCTTTGGTTTATTTAAAAAAACGTCTAACTCAAGCGTATTTTCTGGTTCTTGTTCATTTATTTCGATGTTGGCAACAAGTGAATTTTCTAGCAGCATTTGTTCAATTTCTTCTTTACGTTGAATTGAATTGACCACTAGTGTTAAAGGCGAATTTGCACTGCCCAATTTCACTTGTCTGTTGGTGTTATAACCAAAACGTTGATACTTTTCTCGCACTTCAATGCGACCCTTGAAGAAAACCTTATGCATTTTTTTACCCTAATATAGTTAGGCTTAGATCATAGCAGGATAAGGGGCAGACACCTAAAGCGAACATTTTGTACGCTGAATAAAATTAATTCATATTTGATTAAGGAAAGCCCGGATAGGATACTTCTCATTCTTGTAAAATTCATTAGAAAACAACCATGTTTAAAATCATTCTCTTAGGTGTCATATTCTTCAGTTCGTTTAGTTATGCCAACCAACCATTCAACGTTTTCGTAAAACGAGAATTTAATGGAACAGATTCTATTAGCGGTTTTGGAGCAACTGCTGCATTTGGTCCTGCTCACAGCTTGGTCAAAGGAGAGTTTATCTCGTCACTTAATTACGCTGAAGTTTTAGATGATACTGGGATCATGCGTGAGTTTTTGTCATTAGATACAGGTGTAAGACTAGGCGTTTACGATAAAGTTTTTGTTTATATTGAGGCGGGTTTTGATGCATTTGAAATTATTGTAGATGATTCTAAAGATGATGATCATTTTTATGATTCGCTAGAAAATAATAGAGTGGATGGCTACGCTGGTTTAGGCGCAGGTATCAACACAAATAATATGCGGGTAGAAGGGTTTGTCAAAGCCCGTCAGATTGATGGGGACACTTGGGATAGTGATAAACAAATATTCTATGGACTACAATTATCATTGTTTTTCATGCCTGTGCAGATAACTCAGGACTGAACTATGCTATATATACAAACACACTGTATGGGCAGACATAGTCATGAACATGCCAGAAGCAAGCTTTTTAACGTGGCAGCAACAAT
>ENA-OSET01000068-OSET01000068.1-sediment-metagenome-genome-assembly--contig:-NODE-68-length-118458-cov-12.278448_pt1 | contig 118458 bp, 101 predicted proteins | sample MGYA00237882_ERZ534229 | MGnify/ENA primary metagenome ERZ534229 (study PRJEB26408, sample SAMN06266212) | sediment metagenome | isolation source: Hudson Canyon methane seep mesocosm | place... | reverse complement strand
TCCGTTTTCTTCGTTTCATAGCTACGCTTTCTCCTCGTACGAAGATTATAGCGTTGCAATCACCGGTTGAACCCACAATTAAGTAACGGACATCAAGCCCAACGCTGCTTCAGCGTTGTTTTGATGAGAGGGTGCTTTCACAATCTTTATTAAATTCACAATCTTAGAAATTCTTTTCACAATCTTTATTAAAAATCGACAAACATGCTTGCAATTTGATCAGCTAAGGCCCATCCGGACAAGAGCACACCAAACCTCATAAACCCTACACATTTTTCCCCCTTAGATAGGGGTTGTCAAAACGAAGACAAATAGAAATTTAAATACCTAACGATTTCAAGGAGTTGTAAGCCACCCCCTCATAAATTGTCTTCGTTTAATTCAAATAGTCTTCGTTTTAATTCCTTCGCTACACTAAACATAGGTACCCGCAGCAACACCCGAGGCCCAGGCCCACTGGAAATTAAACCCTCCCAAATGTCCAGTAACATCAACAACCTCACCAATAAAATACAAACCAGGCTGTTTCTTCGCCTCCAGGGTCTTAGAAGACAATTCATCCGTATTCACGCCACCCAGCGTCACCTCCGCGGTGCGATAACCTTCCGTGCCAGAGGGTTTGATCTGCCAATTATGGAGCTGCTCAGCAATGGCTTGAAATTCGCCGGGTGTATATTGATTCAATGGCTTACTTTCACACCAAAGAGCGCAGAAACAGGCGGCCATTTTTTTCGTATAAAGCTCGGCTAAAACCGTCTTTAATTCAGCATTCGGACGCAGCGCTAACTGCTCGGTTAACAGCACTTCTAAACTGCCCTCCGGCCATAAGTCAATTGTTAAGGTATCGCCGGGGTTCCAATAAGAGGAAATTTGCAAGATTGCGGGGCCACTCAAACCCCGATGGGTAAACAACATTGCTTCCAAAAAACTCATGCCATTGCAACTGACTCGAACCTTAGCGGAACTGCCTGGTAAATCAGCAAAAAGGGCTTTTTCTTGGGCCTGCAATGTAAACGGCACCAAGCCCGCTCGCACAGGTAAAAGCTCTAAGCCAAACTGCTTGGCAATTTCATAGCCAAAGCCCGTAGCGCCCATAGTTGGAATCGACAACCCACCTGTAGCAATCACTAGTGACTTGGATTGGATCAGTCCTATACTCGTATCGACCGTAAAACCAACACCTTCATCCTCCCCCGCAAGAACTGAATTCACCGCGCACTTTGCACGAATATTTACGCCAGCGGTTTGGCATTCATCCAGCAATAACTGCAAGATATCTTGCGACTTATTGTCACAAAATAATTGCCCCAAGGTTTTTTCGTGGTAGGCAATTGAATGCTTATCAACCAAGGCGATAAAATCCCACTGGGTAAAACGCGACAGGGCCGATTTGCAGAAGTGTGGGTTATTTGAAAGGTAATCGTTGGGCTCGGCGTAGAGATTGGTGAAATTACAGCGCCCACCACCCGACATCAGAATTTTTTTGCCCACTTTATTCGCGTGGTCAACAAGCATCACACTCTGGCCACGATTGGCCGCTGTGATTGCACACATTAAGCCCGCAGCACCGGCTCCAACAATCAACACATCGACCTTGGAACCAGAGGCATTGGGCTCTAGAGCTTTGTTCAATTACTTAGCCTTAAGTTTGAGGAAGCGTAACGCCTGTCTGGCCTTGATATTTGCCACCGCGATCTCTATAGGAGGTTTCACACACCTCGTCAGACTCAAAAAACAACATCTGAGCGACACCTTCATTGGCATAAATCTTTGCCGGCAGCGGCGTTGTGTTGGAAAATTCCAAGGTCACGTGCCCTTCCCATTCAGGTTCCAAGGGCGTCACATTGACAATAATGCCACAGCGAGCATAGGTAGACTTGCCCAAGCAAACTGTTAATACATTGCGAGGAATACGGAAATACTCAACGGTGCGGGCGAGCGCAAAGGAGTTCGGAGGAATGATACAAACATCACTTTGAACGTCGACAAAACTATTTTCGTCAAAGTTCTTAGGATCGACGATTGTAGAGTGTACATTGGTGAAAATCTTAAACTCGTCGGCACAGCGAACGTCGTAACCGTAGCTTGACGTACCGTAAGACACTAAACGGTCTCCATCCGGCCCATAACGTACCTGGCCCGGCTCAAATGGTTCGATCATATTTTGCTCGGTGGCCATGCGACGCATCCACTTATCGGATTTGATGCTCATAGTGCTTGTACTCTTACCTGAGGGCTGTTTTACAGTGGCGACATGATAGTTGGTTTTGGAAGCCTAATAAAGACAAGAGACAACTTTATGTCTTAGGAATAATTCTCAATTCCATCCCTAAGCAGGCGCCTGTCCTCGGGTATAATTTTTCTCCATAAGAATACAGCGCTTAGCACTTGCACCTATAAACAGACGATTCCCACCCAAAAAGCCTGAATGAATTCAAATGCCAGCATTTACGTAGCCTGAGGAGTGCCGCAATAGCCAGAGAAAGCTGTAAATCAAACAACATAGGGCCGATAAAACCTGAAAATGGCCGCACTCAACACCGCGACAATTGCTGTTAATGTCACTTAGGCGCGCAAGCTTGACTATAATTAATTTGCAGGAGTGCTTAAAAAGCATTAATCCTCGGGAACTCAAACGCCAATTAGCGCTCTGATGTATCGGCCCCCTAGGTTAACGCTGCTCACCAACAGAGATCGCATTGCCGTGAATATGACAACAAGAAATGGCTTGTTGCTAGCTGGATGTATCGCTGGGAACCTCGCCTTCAGTACAATATCCCCCTCCGCTTGGGCGCAAGACAGCGCCTCTTCTCAACCTTTGGCTGCGCAACGATACCGCACAGCGATTGAAGACATTGAAGCCCGCGAAGGCGCCTACGGAGGCGGCTTGACGCAAAGTTTGATGAGTTTAGGGCAAGTTTTGCAAAAACAAGGGGACCACGAAAATGCCGTTGACGCCTTCAAACGCGCAATGCACGTCAATCGGGTCAACGAAGGTCTCTACAATCTAGGCCAAGTGCCCATTCTAGAAGAGCTCATCGAGAGCGAAATTGCTCAGGAGAACTGGGAAGACGCTAACGACAAACATCAATATTTGTTTTGGCTGCACCGCCGCAACTTTGGCGATACCGACTACCGCCTACTACCGGTCATTGAAAAACTCAGCAAGTGGCATTTGAATATTTATACTTTGAACTTGAGCGAAGGCTTGCACCAGCATTTGGTCAGCGCACACGCCTTGTTTAGGCTCGCCGTTAACATTATCGACAATAGTTATGGTCAAAATGACCTGCGCTTAGTGAAATCACTGCGTGGCCTAACAGCCACGAATTACTTTCTACGCCAATTTCGGGCGGCAGAATCGATGAAATTAACCCACACCTCAGCCAGAGGTGGCAGCACCCCCACAGCCCAAGAGCGCGCTAAACTCGACCAATACACCATCAATAGCTACGCCAGCGGTAAGCGCGCCATGACTCGTATTGTGGATGTTCTCGACAGTAACCCTGAAGTGACGCCCTCTGCCGCGGCAAAAGCTAAAGTCGGCCTAGGCGATTGGTATCTGCTGTTCGACAAATGGAAGTCTGCGCAGGAAACTTATCAAGAAGCCTATAATGAGCTTGTGGCGAGTGAAGCCGACCCACGGATTATTAAGTCCTTGTTTGGCCGGCCGGTGGCACTGCCCGACATGCCTCTATTAGTTACCGAAATAAAGGAGACGACGAAAGACACTCCCTATGTTCTAGTGACCTTCGATGTGACATCCTATGGGCGCGCCAAGAACGTCAACATTTTAGAGTCTTTCCCAGACGATCAAATGCGCTTGCGCTCGAAGGTAAGGCGCTCTTTGAAAGCCGCCAAGTTTCGTCCGCGCTTTGAAAACGGCGAGGCTGTGCTCACAGAGACGTTAAGGCACCGCTACCTGTTTCCAGAGGATAGAAAAACTCAAAAAGAAAAGCTGGAAAAAGAACGCAAAGCACAAGACCTAGCCGCTAGACATTAAGGATAACTGCGACGATGATAGACCTGAAAAGGCGATTGAAGTTTGGCACGGCTTACAAGGCGCCCCTCATAGCGCTAATAGCCTGTTCGGCGCTCACACTGCAAGCGTGTAAAACGCCGCCCAGCCAAAGCCAGCCACCCCAGCCGCCTGCTCCACCTTCATCGTCAAGCAGCCCCTCGCAACCCTCTAGCAGCAAACCATCATCACCGTCTTCTAGCACGTCTTCGTCTAGCCGGCCGTCCACACCTTCAAGCTCACCACCGTCACCGAGCAGCTCATCATCACCCTCTAGTTCGCCATCAATGCCTAGCGGCATGCCGTCAATGCCAAGTTCCTCCAGTGACGGCCAAGAAAGTGGTGAGCGCAGTTCATCGTCCCCCTCACAGGGAATGCCGGGAAGCGAGAGCGATAGTGGCGACTCGGGCAGTGATTACGACAGTGGCGCCCCCGGTGGAAACAATGGGGATATGGGCGAGAACAATGGGGATTCAGGCAACAACAGTGGCGACCCCGGTGGCGACTCAGGAGAAGAATACAGCGAAACTAGCTCTGCTGGTCAAGAGCCCGGCAGCGGCGGTATGCAAGACACAGCCCAAGCGGGTGACAGTCGCAGTGATGAAGTCGACTTTTCCGAAGAAGACCCTTCTGGTGGCGGCTCCGTACCCTCTATGTCAGACGGCGAGCGCCAAGCCCAATTAGAGGGCGTTTTGAACGATACAATGGCCAGCTACGACGGCATGATTTTGCGTGAGAGAGAATATGTTCTTAATCGCGGCAATGAAGAAGGCAGTGAAGAAGAACTTGAACCCTTAGACTCCGGCGGCGAACTACCTTATGACGATGTAAACGCTGAAGGCGAAGAAAATGCCCCCTCTGGTCGCGGCGGAAGTGGTCAGCAAGAGAGTGATTCCAGTGGTGGTGGGTACCGCCCTGCCGGCCCCGTACAAAATCGCGGCGGTGATTATCAGCATCAAGGCCAAACAGCGCCTCCCGCCGACATTCCCGATGGCAATGACGACGATGTAGTGGCTCGGCAAATTCGTGAAGCTGCAATGCGTGAGACAGACCCTGAACTTCGGGAAAAGCTGTGGGATGAATACCGAAAATATAAAAATCAATCCAACTAAAGGCCAATCATGACATATCACCGAGTAAGCCGCGCAAACCCCAAGATCGGTTTGCTGCTCTGTGCCTGCCTGCTTCTAGGCTTAGGAGGGTGTTCAAACACCACCACCGTTAAAACCACGGCGCTGACTCCTCTGCTACAGGAAACTCAGGAAATTCCTGAAGCCCTGCTAATGGATGTAGGTATTCAGATGTTTGACCCAGGCTTAGAAGCGGCCAATGAGTCAAAAGACCGTATTATTTTCCCAGAAATTCGCAAAGCCGAGTCTCGCTTTATTCCTCACTTGTTGATGGAGACACTGCAAACCAGTGCCGCCTGGGGCGCGATTCGAGTCATTCCCAACACCCTGAGCGCGCCAGACGTGGTTCTCAGTGGTAAAATTTTGCAGTCCGACGGCGAAGTGCTGAGAATTAATATTGTTGTCACTGACGCCACCGGCAAGGTGTGGTACGTCAAAAACTATCGGGAATTGGCAAGTCGCTACTCCTACGATCCACGGAAAAATATTCAAACCGATCCTTTTCAAGGTTTGTACAACCGTGTCGCAAACGACTTAATCAACTATCAACGGGCCATGAAAGACTCGGAAATTATCGCCGTGCGCACAATTGCCGAGCTGAAATTCGCGAACACATTCTCGCCCGAGTCATTTCAGGGCCTAATTGCCCAGAACAAAGAAGGTCTCTACCAAATTAAACGTCTGCCTGCAGAAGGCGACCCGATGCTGGACCGCATCCGTGCCATACGTGAGCGAGATTACTTATTCGTTGACACCCTGCAAGATTATTATGGCGCTTTTGTTAAAGATATGACCATCCCTTACAAACAATGGCGCAGCCAAAGCTATGACGAGGTCATTGCTATGCGCGAATTGCAAGAGGAAGCTCGCAACCGAAAAATTGCGGGTGTTGTCGCGATACTAGGGGGCATAGCAGCAGCGGGTAGCGACAGTCGTGCAGCCCGGGCCGCTGGGCAAGTAGCCATTGGCGCCGGCGGTTACAGTGTGAAGAGTGGTTTTGACAAAACCGCTGAAGCCAAAATGCACATTGAAGCTCTGCAAGAATTAGGTGATTCACTACAAGCTGAAATTGAACCTCAAGTTATTGAACTGGAAGATCGAACCATTACCCTTTCGGGCACAGTTGAAAATCAGTACGATCAGTGGCGCGATGTGTTAAAAGACCTGTATAAAATTGAAACTGGCGACAACAGCGCTCCGTAAAATACTGAACGATCAACTATTAGGGTAACAAGCACCATGACTAAAAATGATGACACTCTCACGCAGGGTGAATTCACGCCAACTTCGCTGTCTCCACCTTGGTGGCAAGCGCACCGTTCGCAGCTTATTAGTTTTGCCGTTCTTATTCTGCTGCTTTTAGGGGTGGTTTTTCTACTCCCAGAGGCGGTGCAGCCCGAAAAAACAGACTCACTCGCAAAGGCAAACACTCCGGCGCCAATTTCGGGGAAAAAACAATCTCCTTGGAGCGAAGCCCAAACAGCAAAACAACGCAAAGAAGCACAAACAGTCCTGTCCGACATATTGAAAATTCAGCAGACGCTGGAGGAACAAAGTGTCGAGCGCTGGGCTCCCGAAAGCTACCAAGACGCCATGAACACAGCGGCCGAAGGCGATGGCTTTTACCGCCTGCGCGAGTTCAGCCAAGCTCAGAAACAATACCAGCTGTCGAGAACAAAATTTGAGGCTTTGGCCAGTAGCGCCGATAGTAAGTTCACACAGCTCATGAATGACGGCGCCACGGCAATTGACGAGGGCAATGCCAGCGCTGCAACTCAGGCTTTTGAACTCGCGGGCCTTATTCAAGCAAACAGCCTTGAAGCTCAGAATGGGCTGCAACAGGCTCAATCTTTAGACCGCGTACTTGCGCAATTAAACGATGCGGTGCTGCAACAAAAAACCGGTAATCTCGACGCGGCGCTCACTTTGACTCAACAAGCCCTAGATACCGACGCCAACTCTAAACCGGCTAAAAATTTACTCGTCACACTAAACGCCAGCATTCTAGAGCGCGACTTTACCAATGCAATGTCAAAGGGCTATGCCGCATTACAAAGCGCATCCTATGCAAAAGCTAAAAGCGCCTTCAAGAGCGCTTTAGCGCTCAAGCCCAGCTCCAGTGACGCTAAAGCCGCGCTCACTCAAGCAGGCAATCAACAGACACAAACAAAAATTGAAGCATTGTTGGCAGAGGCTAAAACAAACGAAACCAAAGAACAGTGGCAGACGGCTGAAGATACTTATGAAAAAGCGCTTAAATTGGATGCTAGCTTGGTAAGCGCTCGCATCGGCCTGATCAGAAGCCAGGCTCGCAACCAACTCGACCAACAACTCGTAACATTACTCGCTGAACCGGAACGTCTGGCCAGTGACGCAGTCTATAAACAAGGGCGCCGCGTTCTGAAAGATGCGAGAGGGCTCAGTCAAACTGCCCCGAAATTACAAACACAGGTTCAATCCCTCAGCGCTCTACTGGCAAAAGCCAAAGTACCGCTCGAGGTGGTATTACGCTCTGACCAACAGACAGATGTCACCGTTTATAAAGTAGGTCGCCTAGGTCTGTTTGACAAACATCACTTAAGCTTAGCGCCAGGCAACTATGTCGCCGTGGGCAAGCGCGAAGGTTATCGCGATGTGCGCCAAGAATTTACCGTACTATGGGACAAACCCGCACCCAACATAACCATTCAATGTGAAGAACCGATTGCATCGCTGTAACAACGTCAACACAAGGCAAGGAACCCAAGGCCATTAGCACACAAGAGAAGCCAAACGAACCCCACAATGATGATGACATCATTCAAGCCGCTACATTTACGCCCGCCTCTGGTGTAGAAACCAAGCAATCCTTTTCGCTCAATCGCACAAAGGCGGCTCTAGCGGTCGGCCTTTTCCTTAGTGCGCTGGTGGTATTATTTCTCTTCACCGCCAAAGCGGTAACCATTCAAACCCAACCCGCCGCGACACTCTCTGTAAGTGGCGGCCTCAAGTTCAAACTGGCTGAACATTATCTTTTGCTGCAAGGTGACTACCAACTAGAAGCTCTAGCAGATGGTTATTACCCTCTGAAAAAAAACATTGCCATTGGAGATGCACAAAATCAGACACTTAACTTCGAATTAGAGAAGTTACCCGGGCACCTTACTATCAACACACCCGGCATCAACGCTCCAGTGCTAATCGACCAATTAGCTGCGGGTAATACTAACCAAGAAATTCGCAATATCGCCGCCGGAAAACATCAACTCAACATTAACGCCGAACGCTACTTCCCCTTCCAGCAAAGCTTGGAAATCACAGGCTTGGACAGCGCTCAAAGCTTAGATTTAAACCTTGAACCTGCATGGGCAGACGTTTCCTTCACCACGCAACCGCAAGGGGCAACACTATTTGTAGACGGCGAAGCTCTTGGCACCACACCCTTACAAGTAGAAATAATGGAAGGCGACCATCAATTACGCTTGAAGTTAAAGGGGCATAAGGCTTGGCAGGAAACCCTAGATGTTAAAGCACAAACCCAGATTGACCTGCCGCTCATCACTCTGCCAGAAGCAGACGGGCTGATACTGGTCAACACCCAGCCCAGTGGCGCCGGCTTAACCGTTAACGGAACATACCGCGGCCAGTCGCCATTTGAACTTGCGCTAGCGCCTGGGAAAACAGCTGAGATCACCGCGTTTAAAGTGGGTTATATCTCTACCACGCAGTCTATAAAGGTTGAATCTGGAAAAGAACAAAACCTCGCCATCAAACTGAAACCTCAGCTAGGCGACGTGAAGATAGATGGACGTCCATCAGATGCATTGCTGTATGTAGACGGTCGTTTAATGGGGCGCGCAAAACAAACCCTGCGTCTGCCCGCAAAACAACACCGCATTACCTTCAAAAAAACGGGCTATGAAGATTTTTCAACAAGCGTATTACCTCGGCCTGGTATCGCTCAAGCTGTAAGTGCACAACTGCTTACGCTGGAACAGGCGAAATGGAAAAATATCAAACCCGTCATTACTAGTAAGGCGGGTTCAAAGCTAAAACTGTTTAAAATTGATGCCAAATTCAAGATGGGCGCCTCGCGACGGGAACAGGGCCGCCGCTCCAATGAGTCTCAGCGTTCTGTCGCGTTAACGCGGCCGTTTTATTTTGGCATTCACGAAGTGACCAACGCTCAATATCGAGAATATGTGAAGTTTCACTCCTCGGGCCATGTAAAAGGCAACAGCTTAAACGGAGAAAAATACCCCGCAGTAAATATCACCTGGGATCAGGCGGCCAAATACTGCAACTGGTTATCAGAGCAAGAAAAGCTCCCGCCTTTTTACACTCTAGAAAACAACACCGTAAATGGTATAAACCTACAATCGAATGGCTATCGGCTTCCTACAGAAGCTGAGTGGTCTTGGGCCGCGCGAGTGCAAAAAAATGGCAAGCCATTGAAGTTTCCTTGGGGCTCGTCACTGCCACCCAGCGAAAAAAGTGGTAACTACGGTGACCGTCGCGCCGCCGCTCTTTTAGGTAATATCCAAGTAGCTTACGACGATGGCTACGCGGTCACTGCACCCGTAGGTAGCTTTCCAAGCAATGAGAAAGGCCTTTACGATTTAGGCGGCAATGCCGCAGAGTGGGTCAATGATTATTACGGAATTAGAACAGGTTTGTCTCTGTCTCTTGAAACCGACCCCACTGGGCCAGTAGAAGGCAGCTACCATGTTATTCGCGGCTCGAGCTGGGGGCACGGTACCGTCACCGACCTGCGCCTTGCCTTTCGCGACTACAACAGCGAAAGTCGTCATGACGTTGGCTTTCGTATTGCCCGCTACGTTGACTAACAGAGACAGTTTCAATGGATACTAAATGGTTAAGATGTTTGTCTCTCTACGCCCTTCTGGCCAGCGTAGCGCTAACATCGACATGCGCTCTTGCTCAAGCTCAGGCAAAAGCTCCGGAGCAAACTAAGCCCGAGAGCTCAGAAACAGACGACGCAAACGACAAAAATAAAGACAACAAGCCAAAAACTAAAGCACCAGTACAAACTAAACCCAGTGGCAGCTTCAATCCCACTGAAGAAATTTCTGAAGACTTATCCGTCTCTTTTCCTGTGGATATTTAAGGACGCACAATGAAACGCAATACAGCCTCTGATTTTTTCTATCAACTATTTGCTTTGATAATGGCCGTGATAATCGTGCACGCCATCTATGTAACAGTGGTACGTCCAAACGCCAACACGCAATTACAGGAACAATTTGAACGGCAGGAGGCGGGCGAAACTTACATTGTTCAACGATCCATCTATTTGGTACTAAAAGACTACGAGCAAGAAGCTTGTTTCGTGCTGATGCTGTGGGCTATGGCGATTATGGGTCGTAAAGCCAGCAGTAGTTTTCGTGAAACTAAAATTCTCGACCAAGCCCTTCTCAATGTTCGCGACGGCACCAGCGTGTTGCCGGAGGACACCCGCGAGCTCAGCAGGCCCCTGCAAAATTTACCGGAGGAGCAGCAGAGCCTGTTGCTGCCAAGGGTACTGCAAACCGTACTGCAGCGATTTGGCTCCACCGAAAGCATTGCCAATGCCTCAAGCTCAGTAAAGGAAATCTGTGACAACGAGTCTGATCGCTTAGACAGTGAACTGGCTATGATTCGTTATATCGCCTGGGCCATTCCGTCAATTGGCTTCATTGGCACTGTGCGAGGTATTGGCGAAGCATTGGGGCAAGCTCACCGAGCCGTAGAAGGTGACATTGCAGGGGTAACCATAAGCTTGGGCGTAGCGTTCAACTCAACCTTTGTAGCACTCGTCATTAGCATTGTAATTATGTTCTTCACCCACCAACTGCAGTTGCTGCAGGAACGCCTGGTTCTAGATACACAGAATTACGTAGACCAAAAGTTGTTGCGTCACCTTAAAGTCAATAAAACCTCAGGCGCGTAAATAGAATGTCAGTGGCCAATACCATATTAGAACTAAATGACAGCGGCCTGCGATTACTGCAGGGTGGGCGTTTACTACTAGAAAGCCCTGGCATAGCCTTGGTGAACGAGAAGCAGTGCCTCTTAGGTGTCGAAGCGCTACAGCAATCCAAATTGCACCCATTGCAAACACACAGCCAATTTTGGCAAAGCTTGGACAGTGAACCCCTTGGGAGCAGCAATCCAAAATGCCGGCACCAAGCTGATTTGGTTTTTGAACACTTGCAGGCAATTAAAACCCTACAAGGTGATATGAGCAATCTCATTCTTGCCTTACCGGCACACTATACAAAATCTCAATTAAGTTTACTACTAGGCATAGCCCAGCACTGCCAGTTGGCAATCGTTGGTTTAGTTGATACCGCTGTTGCCTCCGTGGCAAATCAAGCAGACGCAGGCCGCCATTGTTTTATCGACTTGCAATTACATCAGGCTTTAGTCAGCCACGTTGATGTTGGCCAAGTAGTTCGCAATGCTCAAGTTGAGAGTGTCCCAGGCGCCGGGTTGTTAGCCTGCTATGATGCTTGGGCACATTTAATTTCGGAACAATTTATTCAACAGACGCGGTTTAATCCACTGCATAATGCCGCCACAGAACAGTTATTGCACAACCAGCTCGACGATTTTTTACAGCGCGCTCAACGTGACGGCGAGGCAACACTTGAACTGGCTGGGCACAAAACCACTCTTGCTTTAACAGCACTGGCCGCTACTAGTAAAACTCAATTGGAAAAAATTGCAGCCAACACGGGCCACTACTCCGGGCATTTATACATGACCGAGCGCTGCCACTCGCTTCCGGGGGTCGCCGAAGTATTTCCTGAAGCCATTGCTGTTACCAGCATACAGCTTGCCAATAACATCGAGCATCACGAAAAAACCATTGTCCAGAGACCAGACGGCTTGAAATTGATAGGCAGTCTGCCAGCTCGGGCCGGCATAGCACCTCGAACCGAGGGCGAGAAAACGGCAACGCATATCCTGTGGAATCATCAAGCATTCCCAGTTAACAAGGGGCTCAGCATTGTTAACGATGCATCGACACCTATTGTCAGGCAGGTACTAGATAAAGATGGGATCTGTGCCATCACTCCGCTGAGTGGGGCTTTAAGCATCAAAAACATACAGGCAGACGGCTTGCTCATTAATGGTAAAAAAGCCAGTGAAGGGCAAACCCTCGTCAGTGGTGATCAATTAAAAATACCCGCCCTTCCCCACGCCTTTATCGTCATCAGCGTGGTTCCAAGCGATGGCGCGTAAACGCAGATTCTCCACCTTCAGCCTGTCGTTTCTTGACATCATGTCTTGCGGTTTCGGGGCGGTGGCGCTCATATTCCTGATCATCAAACACGATATAGACACGAAAATTGAAGTTGAAAACGAGTACTTACTCGCCGAGGTCATGCTTCTTGAAGAGGAAGTTCTCGAAGGAGAAGAAGGATTAGTATTAGCGCGTAACACTTTATCGACAGTAGATGACCGCCTCGCAGAAGCGCAGGGTTTAGCACGGCGAATTGTTGAAGACATCAACGCCGTACAAGGCAAAATTATTGAAGTGGGGGAGTCAGCTGAAGACACCAGCCTGAACAAACTTAAAGAAGACCTTGAAAAACTTGAGGAAGAAAAGCGCAGGCTCATTGTTGAGCGGGATCAACTCGGTGAAAGTGCACTGGGCTACAAGGGAGACGGCGACCGTCAGTACTTAACGGGCTTAAAACTGGGCGGTGCCCGTATTTTGATTTTGCTCGACGCTTCAGCAAGCATGCTCGACGATAAAATTGTCAACGTGATACGCCGACGCAATATGTCTGACAATGTGAAACGCGCTTCGAAAAAATGGCAGAGAGCGCTACGAACCGTAGAATGGCTAAGCGCTCAGTTTTCAGAAGAGAGCCGCTACCAAATCTATACATTTAATACGAGCGTGCAAGCGGTGGTACCCAATACCGAAGGTACATGGCTACAAATATCAGAAGAGGATGACATTCAAAACGCGGTAAGCGCTATGCGTAAAACCGTGCCGCAAGGAGGCACTAGCCTAGAGCGGGCTTTCCGTTCCATCCAAGACTTCCCCACTCTGCCCGACAATATTATTTTGATCACCGACGGCTTGCCAACACAGAGTCTGAGTCGCCCCAAAGGCAATACAGTGACCGGCGCACAGCGTTCACGCTTCTTCAGCCAGGCCATTCAAGAAATTCCCCGAGGCATTCCGGTCAACATTATACTCGCACCAATGGAAGGAGACCCCTTGGCGGCAGCTTCATTTTGGCAACTGGCCGCGGCCACTCAGGGCTCGTTCATGAGCCCATCGAAAGACTGGCCTTAGGATGAGAGAGGGAGAAAAATATGTCGAGACGTAAACGTCGTGAAGGTGAAGATTTCAATATCTCCTTTTTGGACATAATCTGCTGTGGTTTTGGCGCTATCGTTCTTCTATTAATGATTACCAAAACCGTGCAGCCTATAGTGATGGAAAAAACCGCCATAAGCCTAGACGCCATGGTAGCCGATCTACAACAAACGCTTTTTACTGTGCGTGGCGAAACTACGGTATTCAACCGCGACCTCAACGCCAAAAAGGAGCAACTGTCTTACGAAATGAAACGTATTGCCATTCTCAAAGGTCAACTAGCCGGTTTAGAGCAGCAATATGCCAAGATTTCAGATGAAACGGCCGAGGATGATATTAATAAGGGCAAATTAAACGTGGCTCTGCAGAAACTCACAAAAGAGATGGAGCGTCTGCTCGGTGAAAACTTTCAACGGAAAAATAACATTATTGGCGGTATCCCTGTCGACAGCGAATACATCATTTTTATCATAGACACCTCCGGCAGTATGTTTAACTATGGCTGGGAACGTATGATGGAAGAGCTTATCGCAACGCTCGACATCTATCCTCAAGTTAAGGGGATTCAAATCATGAATGACATGGGCGACTATATGTTCAACAACTACCGGGGGAAATGGATTCCAGACACCCCCGGTCGCCGAGACGTTATTATCAACCGTCTTCGCCGCTGGAACCCTTTCAGCAATTCCAGCCCTGTTGAGGGTATTCAGAGGGCCGTACGAAGTTTTTACGACCCAAAAAAGAAAATCAGTTTATTCGTCTTTGGCGATGAATTCACTGGACGTTCAATACAGCAAGTTGTGGACACGGTGGACAGGCTCAACCGCGACAGAGACAGTGATGAAAAGATGGTGCGTATCCATGCGGTAGGCTTTCCCGTGCAGTTTTCACGCCCGGCGAACCTGCAAACCACTGGGATTCGCTTTGCAGCCCTGATGCGAGAGCTAACCTACCGCAACGGCGGCACATTTGTCGGACTGAATGATTATCGACCTTAGGTGTCTAATGCTCTTGAGACCTCTGAGACGCTAAACTGAATACGAAAATTGAGCTAAACTGAAGACAAGCAGTATCCAATACGCTCCTTGAACAAGGCAGGTATCTCATGAACCGAACGGCCAAAATATTCACTTTAATCAGCCTAATATGGCTAGCAGGCTGCGAAAACTCGCTCGTGGTAAAAGGCAACTTCCCCGCCCCCATGATTGACAAGTTGCCCCACACCTTGGGAGTTTATTACGAACCCGAGTTTTCAGAATATATTTACAAAGAAAAAAGTGAAGACCGGTCGATGTGGACCATCACTGCGGGCCCTGCCCAAGTAGACGTCTTGTCAAAAGTACTGCCAAAAATGTTCACCTCTGTAATTCCCGTGAATACACTGCCCAGCCCAGAAAACCCCAGCCAGGCCGAGCTGATTTTTTCACCTCGTATCGACGAATTTCAATATGCATTGCCTCGCGAAACCAAAGTCAATGTGTTTGAAATTTGGATAAAGTACAACATGCGAATTTACAACGCCGCAGGGCAATTGCTCGCCGACTGGCTGATGACCGCCTATGGTAAAACCCCCACGGCCTTTATGACGTCAAAAGAAGAGGCTGTGAACGAAGCCGCTGTTATGGCATTGCGCGATATGGGCGCGACACTGTCTTTGCGCCTGCCTGAAGTACCAGAGATTAAAGCCTGGCTTGTTGACCACAAACCCAACCCTCTATCAGACCCTAACGCTCCACTTACCCAAGACCCTGATGCTCCACCAGCCTCCGCTTCCTTATCCAAAGCGCTGACCGGCACCCATTCTGAAGAGGGCTTATAATCATGAAAGGTAAAAATTTACTCTACTGCAGCGCTCTTGTGCTGATGGCAGCGCTAAGCGCATGTACCTCGGTCACCATTGACGAATATCGCCAAGGCACCAGCCACATCGTTGCAGGCGACTCCGTAGTGCTACTGGGCCGACGTCACTCCAGCGACTATGAAACAGAACCCGACCTAGTTAACTGTATCGGCAAAATCATCAGCGCTGGCGACTCCGGTGTTAACGTGGTGGGAGAGCGTGAGTTCACCGATCAACTCTACCCGTGGTTTGAACCTCGCACGGCGCCCATGAGCATGAAACGCCTAGATCAAATAGCCGAGCGCAAAGAATTCGCCAATGTGCTCGAAAACTACAAAATCAGCTACATTATTTGGATTGACGGCAATACCGAAACTACCAGCAGCTCCGGCTCTATTGGCTGCTCTATTGGCGCGGGCGGTGCAGGTTGTTTTGGTTTTGGCACTTGGGACAAAGAATCAGATTATGAAGCCACCATATGGGACTACAAAAACCGTAAAACCTTAGGCACCATCAGCGCCGATGCCAAAGGCACCTCTTATATGCCTGCCATAGTGATACCCATTCCCTTAATCGCCAGAGTTCAGGCTAACGCCTGCAAAGGCATGGCGGCTCAGCTCCACAGTTTTCTAAAACCAAACGCTGGTATCAACGCCCCAGGGCCTCAATAATTTAAGGAGAGCAATTTGTGAAATGGACAAAGGCCAATATCGTATCTGCGGCCATGGTAGTGGCCGCACTGCCCTGGCTACACGCTTGCTCAGTTAACCCTGCCACCGGCAACGCCGACTTTGTGCTCATGTCCGAAAACAAAGAAATTTCAATTGGCAAAGAAGAGCACGCCAAAATACTCGAGAAAATGCCGATTTACGAAAATGAATCTCTGCAAACCTACGTCGATAAGGTGGGCCAAAAAGTAGCGGCTACCAGTGACCGCCCTGATCTCACCTACCTATTCACTATTATTGACAGCCCAGACATCAACGCCTTCGCGCTGCCGGGAGGTTACATCTATATAAACAGAGGGCTTATTGGCTTCCTAAACTCAGAAGCAGAGCTCGCCGCGGTGCTCGCCCATGAAATTGGTCATGTCACCGCCCGTCACGCCGTGCGCCAAAAGGCCGCAGCAGCCGGCGCGAAAGTGGCTTCAGTAGTCACCGCCATCGCCGCTCGCAGCAACACTGTTGGTGAGGTTACCTCTATTTATGGCGCCGCCGCCATTTCTGGTTACGGCCGTGAAATGGAGCTTGAAGCCGACGGCTTTGGTGCAAAATACCTATTCAACGCAGGCTACGACCCAAAGGCTATGATTGAAGTCATTGGAGTACTTAAAAATCATGAACGCTTTAGTCGCTTCAGAGCGAAAGAAGCCGGGAAGAAAGCCAAAAGCTACCATGGCGTGTTCTCGACGCACCCAAGCAATGATGCACGCCTGCAAGAAGTCATTGCCAAAGCGGGAACCCTCAGCCAGAACGGCACCCAAGTCACCAATGAGGATGGCTTCCGCGACCAGGTAGACGGGCTTCTCTGGGGCAAGAACTACGCCCTAAACGCCGGAGTCAGCACTGATACCAATCGCTATACTCACAGCAAGCTGGGCTTCACCCTAGTATTTCCAGACGAGTGGAAGGTAGAAAACAAAGGTAGTGCAATAATAGGCGCCCCCGCCGACAAGGTCGCTGAGCTAAAACTAGAGGTGACCCGCTTAAAAGACAAGATTCCACCCGACGAATTTATTCGCCAAAAGCTGAATGTAAGCTTATTGACCCGGTCTGAGCCACTCAAACAGGCCGGCCTGATGGGCCATACTGGCGTTCGACCCGCTCAAGGAAAAGAGCAATACCCCACCCGAATGGCGGTATTTTATCAGGCCAATCGCGTGTATCACTTCACCGGAAGCTTAAGTGACCCGGAAAAAGACGTCGATTACGACCAGCTCTTTCTGGACGCAGTTCATAGCTTTCGGCCCGTTCGCAGCCGTGGCAAGCGTAAAGCACCCGCCGCAAAAACCATTAAATACGTAAAAGCCAACAGTAAAACAACCTTTGCCCTGCTCGCTCGGCACATAAAGTTGGGGCGCTATACTGAGGAGCAGCTACGTCTACTCAACGGCTACTATCCCAGAGGTGAACCCAAACCCGGAGAGTGGATCAAGATAATCGACTAGGCTCTAGGCCGCTAGGCGCCTAGGTTTTAACTTGGGTAAGATCCCGAATCTTGCCCAAGTTAAAACGATCGTTTTAATTTTGCTTTTCTGAAATCCCCAGCTCATCTATACTCCTTAGCGACCACGCGCATAAGCAATAAATTAATAACTAACAAATTCGCGAACTAGGTCCATTCACAACATCCCAGCCAAATGAGAGAACACAGCATGAACGGTCTAATGATGGATATGCCACTCACAATCACCTCTATAATGAATTTTGCGAACAAAGTTCACGGTGACCAAGAGGTAGTGTCAGTTACTGCCGACAACCCTCTGCACCGCTGCACCTATCGGCAGCTGTTCAGCCGGGCTCGACAACTGGCCAACGCCCTAAAAAGCCTAGGCGCAGAACAAGGCGACTGCATTGCCACTCTTGCGTGGAACGATCACCGCCATATTGAGCTTTATTACGGAATATCCAGCTCTGGCATGATTTGCCATACCATCAACCCTCGCCTGTTTGAAGAACAACTAGAATACATAATCAACCACGCCGAAGATCAGTGGGTATTTGTAGACCTCATGTTTGTCCCCCTACTTGAGAAATTGCAGGACAAACTGCCAGGAGTGAAAGGGTTTGTTGTTCTAACCGGCGAATCGCACATGCCCAACACCAATCTGCGAAATGCCCATTGCTACGAAACCCTCATTGCGGCGGAATCTGACCAGTTCGAATTTCCGGAATTGGACGAAAACCAGGCTAGCGCACTGTGTTATACCTCCGGCACCACAGGAAACCCCAAGGGTGTGCTTTATAGCCATCGTTCAACGGTACTTCACTGTTACGCCGCGGCACTGCCCGACGTTTTCAATATATCAGTGAATGACACCATGATGCCCATTGTCCCGATGTTCCATGTGAATGGCTGGGGCAACGCTTATAGCTGCTTCATGATCGGCGCAAAAATGGTACTGCCTGGGCCCAAAATGGGTGATGGAGAAACTCTCTGTAACTTAATCAACCGTGAAAAGGTCAATAAGTCTGCAGGCGTACCCACCATCTGGATGGCACTGCTTCAATACCTCGAAACCTCTGGCGAATCCGTCCCCTCACTAGAATCTCTGGTTGTCGGCGGCGCCGCTTGCCCCGTGTCGATAATGAAAGCTTTCGAAGAAAAACATAATGTCTGGATGCACAATGCTTGGGGCATGACAGAGATGAGCCCACTCGGCACATTCAACTCTTTAAGCACCGCACAAAAGCAATTGCCTGAAGAAGAGCTAGACATCATTCGGCAAAAGGCCGGACGGCCTATTTTTGGTGTCGACATGAAGATTGTCGACGCCAATGATAAGGAACTCCCTTGGGATGGAGAGTCTTCAGGCGCCGTAAAAGTACGCGGCCCATGGATTACTAATCGCTATTTCAAAGCCGAAGAGTCCAATCTCGATGCCGACGGCTGGTTTGAAACAGGTGATGTAGCCACCATCGACAGCAGCAGCTTCATGAATATTACCGACCGCACCAAAGACGTCATTAAGTCGGGCGGTGAATGGATCTCGTCTATCGAACTTGAGAATTGTGCTGTTGACCACCCCCAAGTGACTGAAGCCGCAGTAGTAGGTATATCTCACCCTCGCTGGACAGAGCGTCCTTTGCTGTTGGTCATTCCACAAGAACCCGGGTCAATTTCGGCCGCTGAGATGCTCGCGTGGTTCGATGGCAAAGTAGCCAGCTGGTGGATCCCCTCAGATGTTGTGTTTGTGGAGTCATTACCACATACGGCCACAGGGAAATTAAGCAAAAAGGACATTCGAGAGGAGTTTAAGCACCATCAATGGACAGAATAAATTGCGTGCACTAGTGAAACCGCGAGAATATAATGCGCGAGTATCAACATGGCGCGAAAATAATGCTTAATCATCACAGAGCAATTAACTTTGTGCTTATGTTATTAATGAGCCACACTTTAGTCTAATATTCTCGAGGGATTAATATCAAGCGAAGTAATCTTGATATGAATGATGAGATGAATGAGAGCACTACAATAATAGATAGAGGTATAAAAAATGTTTGAAATTAAGAGAGCAAACAAAAAATCGATTTTTATTAAAGCTTTGTTACCTGCCTGCATCGGCGCCACGATGATGCAAGGCGCGACAGCGCAAGACGACAGCCGTCTTTTCGGTATTGAAGAAGTTGTCGTAACCGCAACAAAGAGAAGTTCATCTATCCAAGATGTGCCTTTTGCCATTAACGCGCAAACAGAGCAGGACATCCAGCGGACAGGCGCGTCAAGCCTTGAAGAGCTGTCCAGAAACGTTGCCGGCTTAAGCATTCAAAACTTGGGCCCAGGCCAGAGCCAAGTCGCCATTCGTGGTGTATCAGCTGGTCAGATCGTGCGCGATCAGCCCGGTGTTAAAGAACAGGTTGGTGTATACCTTGATGAAAGCGTTATCTCACTTTCATTGTTCACTCCAGACCTGGACCTTTATGACCTGAACCGTGTAGAAACATTGAGAGGCCCACAGGGCACTCTGTTTGGCTCCGGCTCCATGGGCGGAACGGTACGTTACATTACCAATTCACCCTTAATGGATGAGTTTGAGGGCAGCGTTGAAGCGAGCCTCAATACTTTGTCTGACGGTGAAGAAGGCGGCCACTTAAAAGGTATGGTTAACATTCCACTGGCCGACGGCAAAGCCGCTTTGCGCCTCGTGGGTTACACCACTGAATACGCAGGATACATTGATGCATTTGGCGAAAATGGCGCCAAAAAGTCTGATGTTAACAGCGGTAACAGAACCGGCCTACGGGCAACCTTGGCGATTCAGCCAACTGACAACCTGACCATCACGCCTCGTGTGATCTATCAGGAATTGGAAACCGATGGTGCTAACCGTCAGGAAGTTTACAACCTTTACGCCAACCCATACACCACCACTCGACCTGCTATTACACTGGACGAGCGCGAACAGTACCTATTATTGGATGAAGGTTTTAGTGATGAAACTCTGATTGCCGATACTGTTGTGGAATGGAGCCTAGACGATTTTGACGTGACGTTTGTGACCAGCTACACCGAACGTGAAATTCTCGTTAGCCGTGATGCCAGCGCCTTAACAGGCAGTGTATCTGCTGACTTAGGCTTTACTGAAGCCGGCATTTTGCTGCCATCAAACCTACTGGACACCACTGACGTTGAGCAAGTTACAGCCGAAATACGCTTTAGCTCAAACGGCGACGGTCCTTATCAGTGGGTTGTCGGTGCATTTACTTCAGAAACAGAGCGCGAGTACAATCAAAGACTGCCAACTCCAGGCTATGACGTCGAAGCTGATCTCGCTTTGGGCGCAGGCGTTTCGGCCGGCGCCGCTAATGGCTTCCCAAGCGACTCACCTTACAATGCATTTCTGCCTTACGATCTTTCACAGCAGGCAGTATTTGGTGAAGTTAACTACGACGTAACAGACCGCTTACAACTCACCATTGGTGGCCGCTTCTACGACTACGAAGAAGAGCGTACCTTTAAGACAGGTGGTGTATTCTCTAACGCCGACAACCAAACAGATGAAACCAGCTCTGACGGCTTCACCTCACGGGTTATGGCAAGTTACGACATGAATGACGACGTAACGCTGAATGCGCAAGCTTCTCAGGGCTTCCGCCTTGGTGGTGTGAACGATCCCTTGAATGAAAGCCTTTGTGAAGGCGATGACCTCGCTGTCTTCGGCGGCTTCCAAGACTACGATGACGAAACCATGTGGAACTACGAAGTGGGTGCCAAAGCTCGCTTCGGCAACATCACAGTAAACACTGCGGCGTTCTACTCTGATATCGAAGACTTGCAAGCGACTTTGGATGCGGGCTCATGCTCCTCGCGTATTTCGTTCAACGTACCAGAGTCTCACTCAGTCGGTATTGAACTTGAAGTAGCCGCAGAGGTGACTGACAACTTGTATATGTCTTTCGCAGGTAGTGTTATTGAAGCTGAGTTTGACTCAACGGTAACTGACGCTAATGGCAACACCATTGGCGGCATTGAGAAAGGCAACCGCTTGGCATCTGTTCCTGAGCTACAGTTTGCTTTCTCTGGAACCTATACCTTTGAGGAAGGTTTGTTTAACAGTGACGCCACTTATATCTCTGGCTCTTGGGCTTACATTGGCGACAGAATCACCCAGCCTAGCGATCAGGTTTCTGGCGCCGGCAACTTCTCCTCGGGTCTTACCCTTGGTGGAGCGACTGGCAGCGAAGTCACCACGGTTGACCTAGAGTTGGATGCCTACTCTACAATCAATCTTAATGCCGGCTTTATTTACGGCGATATGGAAGCGGTTGTTTTCATCAAGAACCTTGCTGATGAAAATGCAGACCTTTCCTTTGACCGTGAACGTGGAGGCCGTGCACGCCTAGCGTTCAGAACAAACGAGCCACGCACCATGGGCGTAACTGTTCGTAAGTCTTTCTAAGACTGCAAACATAAGCTAGATTAAAAGGGCGCTTCGGCGCCCTTTTTTTTGCCGCAAATTTTGCTAGACCGCTAAAGACATTGCCATCCCCGTAGAAATTGCCCAACGGCACGTGTCACGAATGACAGCTTAGTCAGTTAATACACGATAGAATAGATAATCAGTTATTTATTCCGAAAGAATATTGGATTTCTTTCGGCAGGTATTTATAATCCCCCCTGCTAACAAAACAAGGTTTTAATTCGTAATGCTTATAAGTACTTTCGCTAAGAATTCATTAGCGCCAAGCCCTTGAAGCCTTATAGCCCAAAAAATTGTCAGCTCGATGAGCTCAATGCCGTGACATAACGGCCACTTAAAGGAAATCAACATGTTAAAAGTAATCACTCTGGTACTGTCTACTGTATTATTTTCTGGCTTAACTCACGCATGTGATAAGCCTGTAGCCCCTCTTCTGCCCGATGCTTCAACAGCTGTTACTGCACAGATGGTTAAAGCTAAGAATCAAGTAAAAGCTTATATGAGCAGCGCTGAAGCGTATCTAGAGTGTGCATCAGACGCCGCCGCACACAACGAAATGATCGATAACATGAAGCAAGTTGCCGATGCATTCAACTCAGCCGTGCGCGCCTACAAAGATCGTATGACCAACGCTTAACTCCAGCGTTAAAAGTCAGAAGGGGCGCTCATTGAGCGCCCTTTTTTTTGTCTTCATTATTTAGTTGACCATTTAGTCAAGATTGACTAGGATATAAGCACGCATACAAAAAGGCATTAAATGCCGCCAATAAAAACATGCGCTTTCTTAAGCTAAAGAGGAGATAGGGCAATGGTCGAAAAACCAGCCTACCCGGCAAATGGCTGCACGCTTTCCGCGGCACAAATCGAAACTAATTTCAGCGACTTGCACAAACCATTGAGTGCAACTCAAGCAATCAGCGCAGCCGATAGTTGTATCTACTGTTACGACGCGCCCTGCATCAACGCCTGCCCAACTTCTATCGACATCCCCACCTTTATTCATCAAATAAAAACCGCCAATATCACAGGCTCAGCCGAAACTATTTTGGCCGCCAATATCATGGGTGGTACTTGTGCCAGGGCCTGTCCTACGGAAGTGCTGTGTGAACAGGCTTGCGTACGCAACCACACCGGCGAAGAGCCCGTGCAAATTGGTGCATTGCAGCGCTATGCGGTTGATCATTTGATGGCAAAAGACGCTCCGCATCCCTTCTCGAGGGCAAAAGATTCCGGGAAACACATCGCCATTATTGGTGCTGGTCCTGCCGGCCTGTCCTGTGCCCACCGAGCCGCGATGCTGGGTCACGATGTCACAATCTTTGAAGCGAAAGCCAAACCAGGCGGCTTGAATGAATACGGATTGGCTGCTTACAAAATGGCCGATAACTACGCCCAGCGTGAAGTAGAGTTTTTATTAGACATTGGTGGCATTACGCTAGAGTACGGTCAAGCACTGGGTCAACAAGTATCGCTAAAAGACTTACAGACTCGCTTTGACGCCGTCTTTATCGGCGTAGGGCTTGGCGATGCCAACACACTAAACCTTCCCGGCAATACGCTGCCCGGCGTAGAAAACGCCATTACATTCATTGAAAACCTGCGCCAAAGTGAAGATAAGTCTGAGCTTAGCATTGGTAGTAATGTGGTTGTTATTGGTGGAGGCAATACCGCTATTGATGCCGCTATCCAAGCAAAACGTCTCGGTGCCAAACACGTGACCCTAGCTTATCGTCGCGGCGAAGCACAAATGTCAGCCACAGATTGGGAAGTAGATTTAGCCCGTAGTAACGGTGTAAACATCGAGTTATGGGCCTCCCCCGCCGCATTGAACGGCAGTGCCGCCCTTGAAAGTATCAGCTTTGATTCTATGATTATTGAAGGCGGCGCTTATAAAAAGAAAGGCGAGATTTTCACCCTCCCTGCGGACCAAGTATTGGTCGCCATTGGCCAAACCCTCTCCACCTCAGAGCTGCAAGGCCTGAACATTGAGAAAGGCAAAGTGGTCGTTAACAGCCGGGCTGAAACTTCACTGAAAGGTGTATTTGCCGGCGGCGATTGCATTGCGTCAGGAGAAGACCTTACCGTACAAGCGGTAGAAGACGGCAAGCAAGCAGCCCACGCCATTGATCAATACCTAAGCGCCAATTCGGAGACCCGAGCATGAGTGATTTAAGTTGTACCATCGCGGGCATTAAAAGTATCAACCCATTTTGGTTGGCCTCTGCCCCACCCACAGACAAACAATATAATGTAGAACGCGCATTTGAAGCGGGCTGGGCTGGCGTGGTTTGGAAAACCTTAGGCGAAAATCCACCTGTAGTGAACGTATCAAGTCGCTACGGCGTCCACAAAGACCGCAATCAAAGCGTTATGGGAATCAATAATATCGAATTGATTTCCGACCGCTCCCTTGAAGTGAACCTTCGCGAAATTGAAGATGTTCGACGCAAGTGGCCAGACCGCGTGATCATCGGCTCAATGATGGCTCCTATTGACGAGCAAGCATGGAAAGAACTCGCCATTAAAATTGCCAACTCTGGTGTACATGGCATCGAGCTCAACCTGGGTTGCCCACATGGCATGTGTGAACGCGGCATGGGCTCGGCCATTGGCCAAGTGCCAGAATTAGTAGAACAAACCACCCGTTGGGTTCGCGAAGTTGTGGATATTCCGGTCTTTACTAAACTCACACCCAACATTACGAATATTTTGGTGCCGGCAGAAGCCGCAATGAAAGGTGGGGCTCACGCAGTCTCCTTGATCAACACGGTTAATTCCATTGTTTCTGTGGACTTAGACGCAATGGCCCCCACACCGATTGTTGATAATAAGGGTACTCACGGCGGCTACTGTGGCGCCGCGGTTAAGCCTATCGCCCTCAACATGGTGGCTGAAATAGCGCGCGCTGAAGATATTCAAGGAATGGAAATTTCTGCGATTGGCGGCATCGAGACTTGGCGCGACGCAGCTGAGTTTATTGCCTTGGGCGCATCTGGCTTACAGGTGTGTACAGCGGCCATGCTGTACGGCTTTCGTATTATTGACGATATGACCGCCGGGCTCAGCCAGTTCATGAAGGAAAAGGGTTATCGCACCTTAGATGATTTCCGCGGTAAAGCCATTGCTAACACAGTGGACTGGAATCAACTCAACATGAATTTCGATACAAAAGCCTTTATCGATAAAGACAGTTGTATCGAGTGTGGTCGCTGCCACATAGCGTGCGAAGACACAGCACACCAAGCTATTGTTATTGGCGACAAAGGCGATGGACGCCGCGATTTCACTGTCGACAATGATGAGTGCGTAGGTTGTAACCTTTGCGCCTTGGTATGCCCCGTTCCTGAGTGCATTGAAATGCGCCCAGTGGACAATGGCCTGCCGCCATTAACTTGGCCGGAGCACCCCGCGAATATTTAACATTGACACGCTGTTGATCAACCTATAAACGTAATAATAAAAGGTGATACATGAGTGCGAATACAAACCAACGTTCCCTACCAAGATCAGCAGATCTTTGGAATAAAGATCTAGCCCCAACCGAGGCAGCAGCACGCACCTGGGATTGGAAATCTTATGCCGCCCTATGGGTGGCTATGGTGGTTTGTGTTCCCACTTATATGCTGGCAGGCGGCCTAGTCGCTGAAGGTTTAAACTGGTGGCAGGCCGTACTCATCGTTTTTCTCGGCAACCTTATTGTGGTTGTACCCATGATGCTTATTGGTCATGCCGGCGCAAAACACGGCATACCTTTCCCCGTTTTATTACGATCCTCTTTCGGCACCAAAGGCGCAAAAATTCCTGCTTTGGCACGCGGCCTAGTGGCCTGCGGGTGGTTCGGCATTAATACTTGGGTGGGCGGCTCCGCCATCTATATAATTTTGAACACTATCTCTGGCTCTGCCTTTCAAGGTGAAGCACTGCCCTGGTTGGGCATCGATCTAGCACAAATTATTTGTTTTATCGGCTTCTGGGCTCTGCACCTTTACTTCATTCGTCAGGGCACAGAGTCTATTCGCTGGCTAGAAACTTTGGCGGCACCTTTTTTGTTGCTGGCGGGTATCGCCTTACTAATCTGGGCATATGTAAATGCCGGCGGCTTTGGTGAGATGCTATCTACACCATCACAATTTGTTGAGGGCGGGGAAAAAGAAGGCCAATTATTTGCCACTTTTTTTGCGGGCTTAACGGCCATGGTGGGCTTTTGGGCTACCATGGCTTTAAACATTCCTGATTTTACACGCTTCGCTAAAAGCCAACGAGACCAAGTGATTGGTCAGTTAGTTGGTTTGCCCCTGCCGATGGCGCTTTTCGCGTTTATCAGTGTTGCCGTGACCTCAGCTACCGTAACAATTTACGGCGAAGCTATTTGGGACCCCGTGCAACTGGCCGGAAAGATGGGTGGTTGGGGCGTTATCGTGGCACTGGCAGCACTCGGCATTGCCACACTCACCACCAATTTAGCCGCCAACGTGGTAGCGCCCGCCTACGGGTTTTCAAACCTTAACCCGAGTAAAATTTCCTTTCGAATGGGCGGCTACATCACTGCGGGTATCGGCATCGCCATGTTTCCCTGGAAGCTGATGGAAACCTCTGGTGGCTACATATTTACGTGGCTCATTGGCTACTCTGCCTTATTGGGCCCCATCGCCGGCATATTAATTGCGGATTATTTTATTTTGCGAAAAAGGCATCTTAATGTTGAAGAATTGTTTAATCACGAGGGCCAATACGCTGGAAAAAATGGTTGGAACCTTGCGGGTATAACGGCCTTGATTATCGGTATCGCTCCCAATCTCCCTGGCTTTCTGCAGGTAGCGGGTTTTGTTGAAAGTGTACCGGAAATATTTCTTACCATTTACGGTTACGCTTGGTTTGTTGGATTAATCGTGGCCTCGATAGTTTATCTATTAATTGCCGAAGCGGCTCCCCATCCTCGCGAGGAATAATACTATGGCTTTACTCATTCAAGGCGGCACCATCGTCAACGCCGACCAATCTTTTCGCGGCGACGTCTTATGCCAAAACGGTAAAATTGTGGCCGTAGGCGAGAACCTCGACGTACCCGCCAATACCGAAAAAGTTGATGCCAGCGGATGCATGGTTATGCCCGGCGGAATTGACCCTCACACCCACATGCAGCTGCCTTTCATGGGCACCGTAGCTTCAGAAGATTTCTACAGCGGCACCGCAGCGGGCCTTGCAGGCGGTACCACAATGATTATCGACTTTGTCATTCCCAGTCCTCAGCAAGACATTATGGAAGCTTATCATCAGTGGCGAGAATGGGCCGAAAAATCGGCGGCTGACTACAGCTTTCACGTCGCCATCACCTGGTGGGACGAAAGTGTTCGCGAAGCCATGGGCACCCTAGCGCGCGATTACGGAGTGAACAGTTTCAAACATTTCATGGCCTACAAAGGCGCCATCATGGCCGACGATGAAATTTTGGTAAACTCCTTCGACGAAGCTCGAAAACTCGGTGCCCTGTGCACCGTGCACGCCGAAAATGGCGAGCTGGTTGACCGCTTACAGAAGAAAGTTTTGGCTCAAGGTATTACCGGCCCAGAAGGTCACCCATTATCCCGACCACCGGTCGTAGAAGGCGAAGCCGCCAATCGCGCGATTCAGATCGCCCAGGTGCTAAATGTACCGCTCTACCTAGTTCACACCTCATGTATAGAGTCGCTTGATGCGATCGCCCGCGCACGTCAATCGGGCCAGCGGGTGTTTGGCGAGGTTCTCGCCGGCCACTTAATGTTAGACGACTCAGTGTATCGCGACTCCAACTGGGCCTCAGCCGCCGCTCATGTAATGAGCCCACCATTCCGCCCCAAAGGCCATCAAGAAGCTCTCTGGCGCGGTCTACAATCCGGTATGTTGCAAACCACTGCCACCGATCACTGTTGCTTCTGTGAGCCTCAGAAAGCGGCGGGTAAAGACGACTTTACAAAAATTCCTAATGGTACCGCCGGCATTGAAGACCGCATGCATGTGCTCTGGGACCAAGGCGTCAATACAGGTCGCTTAACCCCCAATGAGTTTGTGGCAGTTACCTCCAGTAATGCCGCGAAGATTTTTAACATTTATCCCCGTAAAGGTTGCGTACAAGTGGGCGCCGATGCTGATCTTGTGGTTTGGGATCAAGAAAAAACACGCACTATTTCAAAAGAGACTCACCATCAAAACATCGACTTCAATATTTTTGAGGGCATGACGGTAAAAGGCGTAAATATCGCCACCATTAGCAATGGCAAATTAGTGTATTTTGACGGCGAGCTACGCGCGGTGAAAGGCGCTGGTAAGTACGTTGACCGCCCCTGCTACGCACCCTTTTACGATGCCTTAGAAAAAAATGCTGCTAACCTTAGTGTTGAGCCTGTCAATAGGAAAGAAAACTCATGAACACCTTAAGAATAAACAAGCAACGCCTCTGGGACAGCTTGATGGAAATGGCGCAATTTGGCGCGACCGAGAAAGGCGGCTGTAATCGCTTGGCCGCCACCGCATTGGATGGGCAGGCACGCGATTTATTTGTCAGCTGGTGCAAGGCCGCAGGTTGCACCATCAGCATCGACAAAATGGGCAACATATTTGCCCGCCGCGCGGGCAAAAATAACGACCTGCCCGCCGTAGTAACAGGCAGCCATCTGGACACACAGCCAACGGGCGGGAAGTTCGACGGCGTATTTGGCGTGCTTGCCGGTGTTGAAGTACTGCGCACACTGCACGAAAACAACATTGAAACCAACGCGCCTTTTGAGTTTAGCGTATGGACAAATGAAGAAGGCTCTCGTTTTGCGCCGGCCATGCAAGGTTCTGGCGTTTACGTGGGCCGCTTCGACTTGGAGACCGAGCTCAACAAAACGGATATAGATGGCTTAGTATTACGTGACGAACTCAAAAAAATCGGCTATCTCGGCGATGAAGAACCCGGCAGCCGCAACATTGGGGCATTTTTTGAAACGCACATTGAACAGGGCCCCATCCTTGAAGACGAAGACACCGAAATTGGCGTGGTGCGTTTAGGCCAAGGTATTCGCTGGTACAACATCGCTTGCACAGGGCGTGAATCTCACGCTGGCACCACCCCCATGCATTTGCGCTACGACGCTATGGCTACCGCCGCGCTGATTGTTGCCGAAGTTGAAAACATTGCCCACCGAAATCCTCCCAACGGCTTAGGTACTGTTGGTTTTATGGAAGTGTATCCCAACTCCAGAAACACTATCCCAGGCACCGTTAAATTCAGCGCCGATTTACGCAACCCCGATCCCGATATATTAAAGAGCATGGACGACCAGCTACAAAGTTTTTGCCAGCAGCTTGCCGAAAAACGCAATCTAGATATCGAAGTCGATCACTTTTGGTATTTCGCTCCGGTTAAATTTAGCGCTTCGGAAAACGTGAAAATTGCCGCGAAAAAATTGGGTTATAGCCACATGGATATTTACGCGGGTGCCGGTCATGACGCCTGTTACATGGCCGACATTGTGCCTTCCGGCATGGTATTTACACCCTGCAAAGACGGCATTAGTCACAACGAAATCGAAAGTACCACGGAAGAGCAATGCGAGGCAGGCTGCAACGTTTTAATGCACGCTATGCTTGAAGCTTCAGAAAACATGACAATGAAGTCATAATTTTTTAAAAATTTTCTTTCCCGAAAATAAAAAGCCCAACCCTTGCGGGTCGGGCTTTTTTTCTAAGTAACGCTATTGCACTTAGAAGCGAGCAGTAAACTCAACACCATAAGTAGCAGGGTCGTTTACGATACCTTCCAAGTTGTTGAAATCAATGGCGCCAATCAACTGATCTTCGTCGGTAATGTTACGACCGTAAACGGCAATTTCATACTTGTCGTCTGCAGTGAGGTAACCGGCTTTGAAACCACCTTCCAATAGTGAATCACCTTTAAACTCAGGCGCTTCGTATAAGAAGTAGTTTATTTCGCTGCGATAAGCCCAGTCAGTCATGAAATACATTTCACCGTTTTCCATCGGCACACCGTAACGCAAAGTGAAGCTCGCAATTGTCTCAGGCGCTCTTGGCAGAGGGTTGCCATCGATTGACACTGTGCCCGGCACTGTACCAGCGGGGTCAGTGAAACTACAGGGCGCACCACAAGGCGTGATAGACAATTCAGGATCATTGATTTCAGTATCGTTGTAACTCCAGCCAGCGGTGACCAGCAAGTTTTCAGTTACCGCCCACTCCAGATCAACTTCGATGCCCTGACCCGTTGACTCATCGGCATTCACCAACTGATTGGCGTTGTCGACACCACTACCAGCGGTTAACTGCTGATCGCTGATGGTCAGGCTGTAAATTGAGGCATTTAAGCGTACACGGTTGTCCATCAGTTCAGTTTTAACACCAACTTCAAAGGACATTACTGTTTCAGATTCACCTACTGTTACGGCATCACCAAACAGTACACGGCCCTGGATACTAGGAGCGCGGAAACCGCGAGCGATACGACCGTAGACGTTCACTTGCTCGTTTACCACATAGCTCAAGCTTATGTTGCCACTGACATTATCATCAGAAGGGTTAACTCTAACAGGTGCCAGAGGTCCACCAAATGGGTTCAGGATTCTTTCCGCAACATAATCTTTCTCATCGTCGGAATAACGCAAACCAACGGTTAAGACTGTGTCTTCGTTGATATCGTAATCTGCCTGGCCAAATACCGCCCACGCGGTAGTGTCTTGCACTTGTTGGGCAAAACCGTCAAAAGTATCTGAGCGGTCAGAGTAGTTGTAAGTATCCACTACCAGATGCTCGTCAAAATAGAACAAACCGGCCTGCCAGTGCAGTTTATCGCCATCGTTGTTGTTGATGCGAAGTTCTTGCGTGAACTGGTCGTGATCAGGAATACCATCCGCCGTTTGCGCGGGGAAAGGAATGAATCCTGGACCACTGATTGGCAAGAATACGGCTCCGATACCACCTTCTACGTCGGCACGACTAAAAGTCTCAACCGTTTCATAACCGGTGATGGAGGTAACTGTATATTCACCCAGATCCCAGACCAATTTAGCCAAGCCGCCAAAAGACTCGGCCGTTTGTTCGTTCTTACCATCAAAGTTTACAACACGACGGTCATATTCTGGCGTGAAGTTGTTGGTGCCCGGCTGAATAATGTTGGCACGGAATAGACGAGCGGTTCCGTCCATGTCGCGGCTGTGGACATTAAACAATGCGTCGAAGTCGTCGCTTTCGTAGGCCAATTGGGCCCGAAATGCATATTCGGTATAACCTTCAAGAAACTCGTTATCATCCAGGTGTGCAAGCGATGGATCGATATCAGAGGCTCTGTTCTTGGCCCAGTCACCACGAGACTGGCGCAATACAGACAGGCGGCCTGACCAGCTGTCGTTCAATGCGCCACCGATGGCGGCTTCAAAATCAGTAGTGTCGAAGTTACCCAAACCCAATTTTACGTAACCGTCAGTTTCCTGGCTAGGTTTCTTAGAATCTAGCTTAACGATACCGGCAGGAGTGTTACGACCAAACAATGTGCCCTGTGGGCCTCGCAAAACTTCAACACGCTCGGTATCAAAAATTGGGAAGCCTTTGAGCATTGGGTTTTCGAAGACAATGTCATCATAAATAAGTGAAACAGGCTGTGAGGCATTTTGGTCAAAATCGGTATTACCTACACCACGTATATAAAAACGGGGGAATACACGACCAAAATCAGATTCAACCACCAAACTAGGCGTACGACCCGATAGGAAGCGAATATCGCCGCCGCCTGAACGGATATTGTCCATGCTTTCACCAGACATCGCTGATACGGAAAGAGGTACGTCTTGAATGTTCTGCTCCCGCTTTTGCGCGGTAACAATGATTTCCTCGAGGGTAAAGCCTTCCTGCGCTAAGGCAGGTTGAGTGGCTACAATACCAGCCGCCATCACGCCAAGGGCTATGCTGGTGCGAGTAAATAATGATTTTGACTTGCTTGAAGTACTATTATTCATCCTGCTTCTCCATTATTTTTTTATTTCTAGGGTCTAAATTCTGATGATTAAAGTTGACTCTATTCTAAAACGAAGTGGTGAAACACTGAAAAAGTATAGACCTTAGTACATATTCCACCTGAAATTGGCGCTTGAACGCCATTTTTCTTCCCGTTTCTAGACTTATCCCCTAAAAAGTGGCCGAAATGTGTACACATGTATTAAGTGATTGTGCGGCTACTACACAAGTAGGAATCCAGATAGTCCTGAATCCTGACCATTAAGTCAAGTAAATTATTAAACATACTGCGGATTTTTGCCTGTGGCACTATTTCTCAGAAGAGGCGTGTCGACTAGGGTGCAAACACACCCTAGCTACGGTCGGGTTGGAGTGCTCAAATCTACCTAAGTCAGCTGGCGAACTTTATGCTTGTCCACGAGGCCAACAAACTCTCCTATCTTCACCACAATAGTTTTCACTAAACGCCAAATTTTCGGCAGCAAGTAGATCACCAATGCCACAAAAACCACCAGTAACGCTAAGAAAAGTATTGGGTGATTCAAGGCCGCCCATAAACCCCCTACAACCAGTAAATCCTCTGATACCGAGGCGGTCCAGTTGCTAAAGGGCTCAGGAGATGTGTTGATTAGCAACCTTGTACCGGCTTTAGTCGCATGGCTGGTGGCAGACAGGCTGCCACCCATAATGCCCGCGGCAATGGCGAGGGCGGGCGTTACGTCGCCCACAGCACCTGCTGCGAGTATGGCGCCGGCGGGAATCCGGATGAAGGTGTGGAGGGTATCCCAGGCGGTGTCGGCTCCGGGGGTTTTATCGACAAAGAACTCAACGAAATACATCAGGCCTGCCGCTAGCATTACCAAAGGGCTTTGTAATACTTCGAGGTCTGGGGGCAGGTCTATGTTGCCGCTAGCACCACCTAAACCCAATACTAATAGGGCGGCGTAGAGATTGATGCCACTCGCCCAAGAGACTCCCATTGTCAGCGCCAAGGTGGCGAGTAGTGCTTCGTAACTTTCCATACATAGACCCGTTTCTTGCTGATAACGGGCACTAGTATGCTAAGAAGATTCTGAACCTCGGCTGAATCGCTTAGGCGAGACCAAATAACGAGCTCTGAACTGGGCATTGTTCAACTGAGGAAGGCGAGCCACAAGCGCGACCAGAGCAAAGCCGAATATTAGCCGCATCCACAGAACGCCAGATATATGAGCCCCCATCAATAGTGCTAAGAGCGTGTCTTCTATCATGCTGTGGCACAAACCCAAGAGCAGTAAAGAGGTAAATATGTCTCGTGGAGAAATATGGCCTGCCCGACTTTCCTTGATCAATAGAGCCCCACCAAAGGACAAACCTAGGGTAAGCCCTATTATTGTTAAGGACGTAGCTTCTGGGCCAATACCTAGAAGCCTCAGCAGGGGTTGCAGGCAGCGAATCATTAGGCGCTCTATACCCAAGGCCCGCAGTAAGCGAAGTAAGCTCAGCAACGCGCCTATGATGACCACGATCATCGCTAAACTCTTGAGCTGCTCCCAAACCCAAACGCTCAGCCGTGGATCACTTACTTCAGGTGTCCACGCTAGCACCGCGGGCTCCTGAAGATAAGCCCCCGCGCTGTAGAAGCCGTTCAGAATCATGCCAAACACCATTGCACTCAGCAGCCGGATAAGAATGGCAATAGGTAGGCGCACACCGGCTTTTTGAACGATGCGCACCTCTACCGGCAAGGCGTGGGCAATGAGCATCATTGACGCGAGAACGGTCACTTGTGCCACGCTCAGGCTTTCTTGAGCCGCCAGCTGGAAGAACACAATCATGCCGCCGTATATATTGGTCAGCAGCGTGGTTGTCCACACCAAGCCCATGGTTTCGGGTAGCCCCACTAAAGCCATAAGCGGTTGGAATATTTGATTGATGTAGGGAAAGGCCCCGCCAATCTCCAGAAGCTTAACAATGATGAGAATAGGCACCATTAATTTAAAAAGGGTAAAAGAAGTCAGCCAAGTTTCTGAAACCAGGTCGCGCAGGGTATTTAAGCTTTTATTAAATAACCTTGTGGTGTTCAAGTGCACTAATGTCGTCCTCTGATAGTCCCAGTAATTCACCGAGGATTTCTGTGTTGTGTTCGCCCAGCGTGGGGCCCGACCAATCTGTGCGACCCGGCGTTTTCACCAGCTTTGGCATCATGGCTGGAATGGTAAGGGGTTTGCCATTAATTTCGACATGCTCAAATAAGCCCCGAGCCTGAAAATGCTTGTCGCTCATCATATCTTCAACATTATAAATGGGGCCCGCGGGCACCCGCTCTTGTTCCAGAATTTCAAGCAAGTCGGCCGAGTCCAGAGATAAACACCAATGCGACAAAGCAAGGTCAATTTCTCTTTCGTGCCTCACTCGACCTTCGTTGTTCGCCATTGCTGGGGCCGTGGCCATCTCGGGGTGCCCTGCCACAGTCATAAGCCGCTGAAAGATAGAATCGCCATTGCCACCAATTACGACAAACTTACCGTCGCGACATTTGTAGGTATTGGTGGGCACGATGCCCGTTACGGTGCTGCCTGAAGGTTCGCGAATGACACCCGCGCCTGAAAATTCCGGCACTACAGCTTCCAATAAATTAAACATACTTTCATACAATGCAGTGTCTACTACTTGGCCACTACCACTGCGCTCACGCTCAAACAGTGAAAGCACAATGCCCAGCGCCGTGTGAATACCCGCAATAGTGTCACCAATACTCAGGTTCGGTCGAACAGGCGCCTCGCCAGGGTGACCATTGACGTAACGAAAGCCACTAATACCTTCACACACTGAAGCGAACCCGGGCTTGTGAGAATACGGACCATTTTGACCAAAACCAGAGATGCGTGCGTACACCAAACCTGGGTTACTTTCTGCAAATGTATCCGGGCCCAAACCCCACTTTTCCATAACCCCCGGGCGAAAGTTCTCAATCGTCACGTCGGCCTTGTCGATTAATCTGGCTGCAATTGCTCGACCCTGGTCGGTTTTTAAATCGAGAGTGAGTGATTTTTTGTTCCTCGCCAGTGAATGCCACCAGAGAGAAGTACCCTCCTGAACCTCTCGCCAACCGCGAATGGGGTCACCAACTTTCGGCGGCTCAATTTTAATCACCTCCGCTCCAAAATAACCCAACAACGCGCCCGTAAAAGGCCCCGCCAAAAGCTGGCCCAGTTCAATAACTCGAATGCCGTCTAAAGGTCGGCTAAGTTTGGGCGCTGGAGCACTCACTGGGCCTCATCCACAAGCAACATTACTTTGCCAATATGCTCACTCGATTCCATCAGCGCATGGGCCTTTGCAGCATCTGCCAATGGGAAGCTCGCAAAAATCTGTGGAGTGATTGTGCCCGCCTCTAACAGAGGCCAAACCTCTGCTAACAAACTTTGCGCTATAGCCGCTTTCGACTCTGGCGACTGAGGGCGCAATGTAGAACCTGTCATGGTCAATCGCTTCAACATTACCGGCAACAAATTCACATTAACTTGGCTACCTTGTAAAAAGGCAATGCTCACAATACGTCCGTCCATTGCCGCCATATTAATATTGTGATCTACGTATTCACCACCCACCATATCCAAAATCACGTCCATGCCTCGCTGCTCTGTCAGCCTGAGAAAATCGAGTACAAATTCAGTTTGTTGACGATAATTTATCGCCTTTATCGCCCCCAAGGTTTCGCAAGCCGAACATTTCTCATCGCTACCTGCAGTAGTATAAACATTAACACCGCGCGCCTTAGCCAACTGAATAGCCGTCGTGCCAATACCGGAACTGCCTCCATGCACAAGAAAATTTTCCCCCGCTTTTAAACCCGCGCGATCAAAAACATTACTCCACACCGTAAAAAATGTTTCCGGTAATGCGGCCGCCTGCAGCATGGAAAAACCCTTTGGCACGGGCAGTGCCTGGCTCGCCGGTACTTTTACAAACTCTGCGTATGCGCCGCCATTACATAAGGCACATACCTTGTCACCAATTCGCCATTGTGTGACACCTGCCCCTAAGGCTACAACGGTGCCAGAGGCTTCCAAACCTAATATAGGCGAAGCCCCGGGTGGTACAGGGTAAAACCCCAGACGCTGAATAACATCCGGGCGATTAACGCCGGCCGCGGCCACTTTAATAACGATCTCGCCTTCATCCGCCGAAGGTTGTTGGCATTCCGCAGAAACTAAATTTTCGGCAGGACCGTAGTCACTAATATCAATATATTTCACAGTTTCATTCTCCGTGGGGTATGACGGGTATCAATCGTTGCGGGTAATAGCTTGGCGCACACGCTCAAGTTCACGCTTCTGTAGGGGAGCATATTTCAAGAAATGTTTTTCTTCTAACAACTTGCAATGATGACAGGTTCGAGTCCAGCGGGTCAGCTTTGACCACACTTTTTTTCTTCTCAAAAATTGACTGCGCAGTGAGTAAAATGAGCCGCCTAAAATTAATCCAGGACGAGATAAATAGTCGTAATTAAGCGCCAGAGGTCGAGACACTTCCGTCAACAGACCACCACAGCCACGGCAAATTAATTTTCGGCGCCTATATTTAGCCCAAAGCACCAATAACAATACTGTCGATACAACACCAATCACCAACAATATAGACCAATCTCGCGAGCCCTGAGACACTTGCAACAACATTCCCAAATTGGCAAAAAAAACCACCAGAATGGACGCCATGAAGAGGCTATTAGCTTTATTGGATTCGAGGTTAGATAGCCGATTGTAAGAGTCGTATCGGCTGTCTGCTTGCTTAACGCGATCACGGCGCAAGGCGTTCAACACCCCAGTCTTGTGCACTTTGGCGCGTGTAAACAAAGCGATCGTGCAAGCGGTTCGCACCGCCCTGCCAAAATTCTATCTGCCTGACACTGACTCGATAGCCGCCCCAAAAATCGGGCAAAGGTACCTCACCTTCGGAAAATTTTTGCTTCATACTTTGAAATTGTTGCATCAACAGCTGCCGAGAGGATACAGGGCGGCTTTGCGCAGAAGCCCAAGCCGCCAGCTGGCTCTCTTTGGGCCGTGACAAGAAATATTTGAGTGACTCCGCCGCTGATACACGCTCCACAAGACCAGACACTTTCACCTGCCTCTCCATCGCGTGCCAGGGGAAATGCAAACTGATTTTGGGGTTCTGTGCCAGATCTTGGGCCTTGCGACTTTCAAGGTTTGTGTAAAAGACAAAACCTCTATCGTCAACTTCTTTTAACAAGACAATTCGCTGCGATGGTTCACCCTCGGCCGATACAGTGGCCACGGTCATAGCCGTAGGATCGTTCAAACCAAAATCAATGGCTTGCTGCAACCAAAGCTTAAATTGCTCGACCGGGTTATCTAGCAGGCTCTCTCGGTTTAAACCGCCCTGTAAATAATCCCGTCGAATTGTGTCAATATCCATTCCAACATCCGCATTAACAACTAAAAAACCCTAGTGACATTGTACCCACAAGCCACCAAATTAACAGCTTACAGCGCTCTTACACCCTGCCTAGGCCTTGTACCACGGCAAACGATCTTCGATTTTTGCCACTTCACCACAGTGCTCCGCACGATAACCGGCCAACTTATTTACCGAACTAAGATAATCGGCACTTCTCAGCAATTCCAAAAAACGTTCGCAGGCACTACTTGTCAGAGTTTTTTGATGACAAACAAGTAGGTAATTTTCTGTGGCCAATGGCACAAAGTCTAGACCAAACTGGGCGGCGGCATGTTCAACGCCAAAACCTACGTCGGCGGCGCCACTCGCCACATAGGCGGCCACCGCCGAGTGAGTATATTCCTCGTTCTCGTAACCGTTCACGTCTAGGCCGCTCAGACCTAGCTGCCGCAACAACTCATCCAACAGCGCCCGCGTGTCGGTACCTTTTTGACGATTGATGAATTTTAAGCCCCCAGTCGCCACATCAGCTAAGCCTTGAATGGATTCCTTGCGGCCGGGCTTTACCATTAGGCCCTGCTGTCGACTGATAAAACGAATCAGCTTATAGGCGCGAGGCTTCAAGAGTTTTGAGTAACGCTCAATAAGTTCGTCACTCATGTCGCTCTCAGGGACGTGGAAACCCGCGATATCACAATTCCCTCGCGCGAGGGCGGCAAGGGCTGCTTCGCCACTACAATACTGTAAGTCGAGCTGGAAGTTTTGGGCAAAACCGGGCAATAGAGCAACCGCATAGCCGTGTGCCGCGTGCACCCGCAGACGCGGCCGCAAATCTGAGAGAGCATCTTGTATGGCAAGATTAAGCTCTGACGCCAAGCCTTCAAGCTGGGGCTCAAATCGGGCATTAACTCTCTGACTGGCCCACAACAATTTTTCACCTAAATTAGTAAGCGAGGCCCCTTTGCCTTTCTGTAGGGCCACTAAGGGACAACCGAAAAAAGCCGCCCATTTATTGAGCAGATTCCAAGCATGCCGATAGGAGATATTGGCGGCTTCAGCGGCTTTGGTCAGTTTCCCCTCACGATAAACACCATTCAGAAGCGTAAACAGTTGCGGATCTAGGGTCTGACCACTCTCGTCCACAAAGCGCCAACTGGGCTGTATGTGTATTTTTCTGGATTCGGGCATGGCGTGTTGTTTCGCTGCTAAAATAAACCAATGAGAGCACAAGTTATTGCTTGAAAGATCTACTTTAAAGCTATGCACAAAAATTCATATTCTAATACTGAAAAACCAGTGATAACGTAGCCTAACTATAGGATCAATACAAGCTATGTCCTATGAACTTGAGTTCCTATCTTAAGCTGTGGCCAATACCCTATGAGCAATCGAATTCCTACTGTACAAGACTCTGAAACGCCTATTCGCAAGCATCCTGGCAAGGGTCGGCGCAAAGGGCGCGCGTTTAATCGTGGGCGTCAAACCCAAGCAGAGGCCCTGCAAGAGCTACAGTTGCTGTTGGGTGAGCGATCACGAGCGCGAGATTTACTGATTGAGCATTTGCACTTAATTCAAGATTACTATGGCCACATCAGTGCCCCACACTTAGCGGCCCTAGCGGAAGAAATGAAGATTTCTCAGGCGGAGGCTTTCGAAGTAGCGACATTTTATGCCCACTTTGACGTTCTCAAAGAGGATGATACAGCGCCTGCGCCACTCACCATTCGGGTATGTGAAAGCCTGAGCTGCCAGCTAAAGGGAGCTGACGCTCTGTTTGAGGCGCTGGCAAGCTCTAGCGACAGTGAACAGGTTCGCATACTTAAAGCTCCGTGTATGGGTCGCTGCGATTCAGCGCCGGTTGTTGAAGTCGGCCATAAACACGTGGCGCCCAGCAATCTTGAAGCGGTGCAGGCTGTGATTGAGGGCGGAGAGTTTCACCCAGAAAAAACTAAGCACATTAGCTTGGACGCCTACATAGCCAAAGGTGGCTATCAATTGTTGAGAGACTGTATAGAGAAACGCCGTACCTATGAGGACATCAGCGGTGTGCTGAATGACTCTGGCTTGCGCGGCCTGGGCGGTGCGGGGTTTCCAACCGCCACTAAGTGGAAGTTTGTGAGGCAAGCTCCAGGTCCGCGCTTGATGGCGGTGAATGGGGACGAGGGCGAGCCCGGCACATTTAAAGACCGGCATTACCTAGAGCAAGACCCACACCGGTTTTTAGAAGGCATGCTGATCAGTGCCTGGGCCGTTGAGGCCGACTCGGTGTATATCTACCTAAGGGATGAATACCCTCACATTCGCGCGATGTTACAGGAAGAAATCTCAGCCCTTGAAAGCACGGGTTTGCTTGAGGCCGGCAAGGTTCACCTTCGACGTGGTGCCGGCGCTTACATCTGTGGCGAGGAGTCGGCCATGATCGAATCATTGGAGGGCAAGCGTGGCTACCCTAGACAGCGCCCGCCCTATGTGGCCCAAGTGGGCTTGTTTGATCGACCAACGCTTGTAAACAACGTGGAAACACTGTTTTGGCTGCGCGATATTGTAGAGAAGGGAGCGAATTGGTTTTCAAGTCAGGGCCGCAATGGCCGCCAAGGGTTGCGCTCATATTCGGTGTCGGGCCGGGTCAACAAACCGGGGGTTCATTTAGCTCCTGCAGGCATCAGCCTGGCTGAACTGATCGCAGAATATTGTAGCGGTATGGAAAACGGTCACACACTAAAAGCCTATTTGCCCGGCGGTGCTTCCGGCGGAATTTTGCCTGCCAGTATGGATCATGTACCCCTGGATTTTGGCACTCTTGAGGAGCACGGCTGTTTTATCGGTTCAGCTGCGGTGGTGGTACTGTCAAATCAGGACGACATGCGTTCGGTGGCCTTGAACTTAATGCGGTTTTTTGCCGATGAATCTTGTGGCCAGTGCACACCCTGCCGAAACGGTACAGAAAAGGCCGTGCAAATTATGGAGGCCAACGATTGGGACTTTCCGCTTTTGGAAAACCTTGGCCAAGTCATGCGTGACGCTTCAATTTGTGGCTTGGGACAAGCAGCCGCTAACCCCGTGCAATCAGTAGTGAAACATTTCTCGGCGGAAATTATTGCCAGCAGCGGAGGCCAACTCTAATGGGCACTTCATTGAAAATCATTGAATTTTTTCTGGACGGCAAGGCCGTCAGTGCCTTTGAAGGCGAAACTATTTGGCAGGCCGCCAAGCGCCACCAGGAAGAGATTCCAAATTTGTGTTACTCGCCCGAGCAAGACTACCAAGCCTCGGGGAACTGCAGAGTGTGCATGGTAGAAATTGAAGGCGAGCGCACGCTGGCCGCCAGCTGTGTGCGCACCCCCAGTGAAGGCATGAAGGTTAACAGCAGTGGCTCAGAACGAGTGAAAACGGCCCGTAAAGGTGTTATGGAGTTGCTGCTAGCAGACCAGCCAATAAGAGAGCAGGCACGCGACAAGAATAGCCAGCTCTGGTACTGGGCCGACACGCTTGAGCTCACAACAAGCCGCTACCCGGCCAAAGCGAAAACTAAAAGCGATACGAGTCATACGGCAATTGCGGTCAACATGGACGCTTGTATTTCCTGCCAGCTTTGCCGGCAGGGCTGTCGCGACGTTCAGGTAAATGACGTGATTGGTTTAGCTGGCCGCGGAGCTGATACCAAAATTGTGTTCGACTTTGATGACCCCATGGGTGAATCCAGCTGTGTGTCTTGCGGTGAGTGTGTGCAAATCTGCCCTACCGGTGCGCTAATGCCCAAAGCCGCAGTAGACAAACAGGGTGTGGGAATTTTTCAGCCAGGCGAAAAAGCCGATCGCCAGGTAGACAGCATTTGCCCCTATTGCGGTGTAGGTTGTCAGATTACTTACAATATTAAAGATGAAAAAATTCTCTTTGTTGAAGGGCGAGGTGGCCCGTCCAATAAGAATCGCCTGTGCGTTAAAGGTCGCTTTGGTTTTGACTATGTGCAGCACCCCGATCGTTTAACTAAGCCATTGATTCGCAAACCCGGCATTCCCAAAATAGCCAGCGAGAACTTTGACCCCGCCAATCCTTCAAGCCATTTTCGCGAAGCCACTTGGGAAGAAGCCTTGGAAGTTGCAGCAAAAGGCCTTGTGAACATTCGCGATGGCGCAGGCAAAGGCCGTGGTAAAAAAGCGCTGGCCGGCTTCGGTTCAGCAAAATGTTCCAATGAAGAAGCCTACTTATTTCAGAAACTAGTGCGCACCGGATTTGGCTCCAACAACGTCGACCACTGTACTCGTTTATGTCACGCCTCCAGCGTTGCCGCTCTTTTAGAAGGCGTTGGCAGCGGCGCTGTTTCCGCATCGTTTATGGAAGTAGACAATGCCGATGTGGCCATTATGATTGGCTGCAACCCAGAGTCCAATCATCCGGTCGCCGCGACATTCTTTAAACGTGCCGCTAAAAATGGCACCAAGCTTGTTGTGATGGACCCAAGAGGTCACAGCCTTAAAAAACACGCAAGCCACCTTTTGCAGTTTAAGCCAGGCAGTGATGTGGCACTGCTCAACGCCATGCTCAATGTGATTATTAACGAAAACTTGTACAAAGAAGAATTTATCAATGAGCGCAGTCTGGGCTTCGATCAGTTAAAGGCGCACATTCAAGAGTACACTCCTGAAGCCATGTCCCCAATCTGCGGTATCGCACCTGAGACCATTCGCGAAGTAGCACGCTTATACGCCAATGCCAAATCGGCCATCATTTTTTGGGGCATGGGTATTTCCCAGCACACTCACGGCACGGACAATTGTCGCTGCTTGATCTCACTCGCAATGCTCACCGGTCAAATTGGCCGCCCCGGCACAGGCTTGCATCCCTTACGCGGACAAAACAATGTTCAAGGCGCGAGCGATGCGGGGCTAATCCCCATGATGTATCCAGATTACAACAAGGTGGTGAACGACGACGCCATGCAGAAATTTGAAACACTCTGGGACACTAAGCTCGACCCCGAGCCTGGCCTGACCGTGGTGGAAATTATGGACGCAATTTCCGAGGGCGATATTAGCGGCATGTACATTATGGGTGAAAACCCCGCCATGTCAGACCCAGACGCCCAACACGCGCGTGAGTCTCTAGCGAGCCTCGAACACCTAGTGGTTCAGGATCTGTTTATTACTGAAACCGCTATCTACGCCGATGTGATTCTGCCCTCTTCAGGCTGGCCGGAAAAAGACGGCACTGTGTCTAACACCAACCGCCAGGTGCAAATGGGTCGTCAAGCACTAGCGCTCCCGGGCGACGCAAAGCCCGATTGGTGGATCACTCAAGAAATTGCCAGAAGCATGGGTTTAGAGTGGCAGTATCAGCACCCGAAAGATGTCTTTGCCGAAATGCAGCTCGCCATGCCCTCACTCGATAACATTACATGGGAGCGCCTTGCTCGGGAGCAATCGGTTACCTACCCCTGCGCTGCCCCTGATCAACTTGGCCAAGATGTGGTATTCGTCGACCTATTTCCTACCGATACAGGCAAAGCCACTCTGGTGCCCGCGGCGGTATTACCTCCCAGCGAGCAACCTGACGAAGACTACCCTCTCGTACTGTCTACAGGGCGCGTGCTAGAGCACTGGCACACAGGGTCAATGACAAGACGTTCGTCGGCTTTGGATGACCTTGAACCCGAAGCGATTGTCACCATGAATGCTAAAGAAATAAAGCGCTACAGCTTCAGCCCCGGAGAGACTATTTGTGTCAGCACCCGTCGAGGCCGTGTTGAAGTGATGCTGCGAGTAGACAACGCGGTGGCCGACGGCAGTCTGTTTATGCCCTTCTGCTTCGCAGAGGGCGCGGCCAACACACTCACTAATCCTAAGCTTGATCCCTTTGGAAAAATACCGGAATTCAAATACTGTGCCGCAAAAGTTGAAAAAAAGTCTCACAATGTTTGAGCTAAGCCCAAACCCCGACGACCCAAAACTGACAAAGCGTCAAACGGGTATCGACCACAACGGCAATGTCGTAGAAGCCGACGTAGTGGTGGAGCGCGCGCTCACGCTCTACCTCAACAGCCGTGAAGTTCTCACCCTGATGACCGTGGGAGATCACCCTAAAGAGCTGGCTATTGGTTTCCTCCTGAACCAAAACATGCTCAAAGCGGACGACGAGATTACCGACATAGAATACGACGATGATCTCAGCGTCGTGATTGTGCGAACCAAAACAGAGTCTGACTACGAACAAAAATTGCAGAAGAAAATTCGTACCTCGGGCTGCGCCCAGGGTACAATCTTTGGCGATATAATGGAGCAATTTGAAACGGTAAAGCTGCCCACAGATGTTCAACTAAAAACCTCTTGGCTTTACACCTTGTTCAAACGTATCAACCATCAGCCTAGCCTCTATTTAAAATCAGGCGCAATACACGGCTGTGTACTCTGCGAGGAAGATCGTCCATTAATTTATATGGAAGATGTAGGCCGTCACAACGCAGTAGACAAGATTGCAGGCTATATGTATCTCAACAACATCAACCCAAGCAATAAATCATTTTTTACCACCGGACGTCTGACCAGTGAAATGGTGATTAAAACCGTTCAGATGGGCATTCCCATTTTAATTTCCCGGTCGGGGTTTACCGCCTGGGGCGTTGAGCTTGCGCAAAAAGCCAATCTAAGCCTCTTGGGCCGCGCAAAAGGCAAACGCTTCACCGCACTTTCTGGCCTAGAGCGGATAGTATTTGATGCCGATCCGGCCAAACAGGATGACGACCCACGTGAGCGCTAACGCAAAACCAGCCCTACTAGGCGTTCTTCTTGCCGGCGGCCTCGCCCGCCGCATGGGAGGGGGCGACAAGTGTCGACAAACCTTAAACGGCACCAGCCTTCTGGCGCGCAGTATTGAACGAGCGAGCCCTCAGGTTGACTGCCTGATACTGAACGCCAACGGCAAGCCCGAGCGCTTCAATGATGTTCAGCTACCTCTAGTGCCAGACAGTGTGGACGGATTCCTCGGGCCCTTGGCAGGTGTGCTAAGCGCCATGGAATGGGCGCAACAACACCAAAAAGATACCCAGTGGCTACTCAGCTTTGCGACCGACACCCCTTTTTTCCCAGAAGATTTAGGCACGCGTTTACTAGACGCCGCACAGAGAGAAAATGCTCTGATCGCCGTCGCCAAAAGTGATGGCTGGCTGCAACCGGTATTTGCCTTGTGGCACATTTCCCTCGCGGCAAAGTTACGTGATGCTTTGGTCAATGAAGGAGTAAGAAAAATTGATCGCTGGATGGAGCAACACCCCATGACCAGTGTGGACTTCACCAAAACAGGCCAAGATCTTTTCTTCAATATTAACCGCCCAGAAGATGTACTGGCGGCAGAAGAGATCTTAAACCAGCAAGAAAACACCTAGCCTCAGCAGATGAATTTACTATGAGAAAGCCCGTCAAAATCTGCTTCGCCTTCCTTTTCTTGTTTGTCAGCATTCAGGCATATTCATGGGTTCAAAACAGTGAACTTAAGCCTAAGATTACTTTGCTGTCCACCACCTCGACAGAAAACTCGGGCCTACTCGCCTATTTAGCGCCTATATTTAAAGCCCGTCATGCTATAGATATATACGTACTCGCGATGGGCACGGGTCAAGCAATTCGAGCAGCTCAAAACGGAGACGGTGATTTATTACTAGTACATGACAAGACTTCAGAGTTGGAGTTTATGCGTCAAGGCTACGGAGAAAAGCGCCACCAAATTATGTATAACGATTTTGTTGTTGTCGGCCCCAAACAGGATCCCGCTAAAGTATTAGACCTCAAAGGCATTCAAACTGTATTCAAAGCCTTAGCCCAAAAACAATCCCTATTCATTTCTCGAGGTGATAACAGCGGTACTCACAAAGCCGAGCAACGCCTGTGGCGAAGTGCCGGCATAGAGCCAAAAACACTTGCCAGCGAAACATACCGAGAAGTGGGCTCGGGAATGGGCCGAACACTGAATATAGCGGCAAGCTTGAACGCCTACACTCTGGTAGACCGAGGAACTTGGCTAAGTTTTAAAAACAGACAGAATTTGAAGGTCTTAGCCGAAGGCGATAAACAACTGTTTAATCAATACAGTGTCATCACCCTCAATCGAAAGAATTTTCCACATTTGAATCACCGCGGCGCCCAGACCTTTTCGAAGTGGCTTATTAGCCCCGAAGGACAACAAGCCATTGGAAATTTTAAAATTGCTCAAGAGGAATTATTTTTCCCTAACTATCAGCACCGTATCGAAGAGTAGTTGATAGCGAACTAATCCTTGGTAACAATATTCCTAAAGGTAAGATTAATTCTAGGCGCGTCTACCTTTTTAGTGGGTGGCAGCCGGTGCTGCCAATGAGTTTGCGTGGCTCCCGCCATCACCAGCAAACTGCCGTGTTCTAACAACAACGATTCTGTTTGCCCGGTTTTCTTATGTTTGAAGGAAAACTTTCTTTCGGCGCCAAAGCTCAAAGACGCTATGGCGCCATTCTTTTTCAAATCTGTTTCACCATCGCTGTGCCAAGCCATGCCTTCCTCGCCCGTGTGATAGAGGTTGAGAAGGCAGGAGTTAAAGGTTTCATTGAGTTTTTTTTCAACAATAGATTTCAGATTCAATAGTTCGCCAGTCCATGGCAGAGCTCTTTTAGTTGTTTTTGAATAGGTATATTCAAACGGCGCTTCGGCGTACCACGCTACCTTACGCCGAGTAAGAATACGCTTTCCATAGATGATCGCTTCATCAGGTTTCCACTGAATACCTTCTAGCAGACGGGAAAAATGCAGGTCCGCGTCGTCTAGGGAAATTAACACACCGTGATAATGAACCAGCCCGTCCTTGGGAAGCAAGTTCTCGGGCTGATCTATCGCAGCTCTAAAAAGGTCCATATTTAAACTCATATTTCATGTTATGCCGCTAGCATCGCTCCTCAGTTATTAGGCTCATTGAGTGCCATCTTCAAATATGTCCTCAATCGACAGGCCAAATAAGCGCGCGGCTTTAAATGCAAGAGGTAAACTAGGATCGAACTTGCCTTTTTCAATGGCATTGATTGTCTGTCGTGAAACCTCAAGCTCATCTGCCAACTCTGCTTGGGTCCAATCTCGTTCCGCCCGGAGGACTTTCAGACGATTCTTCACCGGTATTTCCTATGGCCGTTCATCATGCCCGTAGCGAAGGTAATTATCATTAAAAGTATGAGATGCGAAATTTCTGGCTCAAAGCCAATCAGCTTAATGTCTTCCAGCATTTCATAGCTGAGGCCGCATACCAAACCAACCCCCAGTGTCAGCACCGCTGCATCTCTAAATATCTTCTGGTGCATTTCATCTAGGCCATTCAAGTGCCTCTTGGTCGCTAGAATCACTCCAAGACCCATCCCTAGATTCAGTAAAACCGCCAACATGCTTAAGTCAGTCTGAAAGGACCAGATAAATCTTGGCCCAAAGGTTGCCACAGCCATACTCAAAACCCAGCCCCCATTCCAGAACAGCAGCCGGTTGGAATTCTTATGGCTTTGCGTCTGCCAATGGCTCGTTTCCTTAGGTTTATTGTCCATACGTCTTATCTCCTTGTCTTAATGTAAAGTTTGTTTGACTCATAGTATTGATGACCCACCTTAATGTCAAGCTTGCTTTACATTAAATAAGGAACTCCACTTCATGCCTAAATATCATCAATACGATGAGTCGCGTGAAAAACGGCCACTGCAAACTAAGAAACTTTGAGTGCGTCAATTACTGTCAGTGCTTACAAAGCTCAAATACACTGTGATATCGTTAGCTTGATCATTCATGCCCTTGTTCACCCTTACCTTTGACGCTTGGCGCCCTTACTATGCCTATTGAAAACCCTTTTCCAGACCTACCTACGGCTTCAGATTCAACATTAGTAGGCCCGCTCACAGGAACCCTGCGGGAAATAGGCACGGTAATATGGAACAACGCAGGGGAGCATATTCCACGTGATCTTCATTGGGATATTATTGCTTTAACTTTGGTAATTTCTACGCTGATTTGGTTTAAACGCAAGGGCAATGGCTCCAAAGGCGCAGACGGAAAAGCGCGAAATAGTGGGCTACTTGGCTATCTTTTCCCTAAAGACATTTATACTCATCCATCGGCAAGAGTTGACTTGTGGCTATGGATTACGGAACGGGCCTTAAAGCCATTCCTTACCGTTGGTTTGCTGGTGGCGATTGGGCCTAGCACTGAGAAAGCGCTGATTGCTCTACTCGAGTTTTTGTTTGGCCCAAGCCCAGCATTGACCCCTAACTATAGCTGGATGTTGCTCTACAGCCTGTTTACCTTATTGTGTTATGACTTTGTCTTTTTTCTCACTCATTACACAATGCACAAGGTGCCCGCACTGTGGGCAATTCATAAAGTACACCACTCTGCCGAAGTACTAACGCCCTTAACTCGTTCACGAGAGCATTTTCTAGCGGTTCCCATCTGGGCCGCAGGCGGTGCGTTTAGCTATGGTTTTGCAGCAGGAGTTTTTGCCTACCTTTTTAATGGCAACATCGTCGCCGCGACACTGTTTAATATTGGTTTTTTCTCACTGCTGTTTGGTTTCAATGGTTCGTTTAGGCATTTTCATGTGCAATTTCACTACCCTGTATGGCTGTCAAAATACTTGCATAGCCCAGTGATGCACCATGTTCATCACAGTTATTTAGAAAAACATTGGGATACCAACTTCGCGGCCGTCACCAGTATCTGGGACAGGCTGTTTAGCACTTTATACATTCCAGAAAAAGATGAATACACACCTTGGGGTATACCTCCCGCCAAGCAATTTGAAAATCGCACTTATTGGCAAAACACCATAGGTCCATTCAGAGACTGGTATCGTATGCTGAGCGGGAACTACTCCAAATCAGCTGAAACTAATTCACCTGAAAATGAGCTGAAGTCGTAGACACGCCATAGAGTATTGTAGGCGGATTATTGAATTGATTAACACCCTAGTTTTTGATTAGGGCATGTACATCTGGATGCAAATAATATCGAACCTCAAGAAAGAGCATTCATCGAAGAATCTTGTTTCTTGCCTACCTTTGCCTCAAGGCCCTTCAACTGCAACAACATTTCCTGCTGCTGGCCAATTCGTTCAATTAGCTGCTGTTCCAGCTGCAACACCAGCTCATCTTTCTTTTCTTTCACAATCACCTTGCCGCCACGGTACACTTCTTCCATTAAGCCTCGTAAGCGAATGCGGTTCACCTCTTGAACGCGAAAGGTTTTTTGAAAGCCGTCTGACATTACTGAACTAGAGCTAGGCCCCGTGGATGAAGACGAAGATGAAGGGGAGGCGTTCGCGGTCATGGCGTCGACAACTTGTGCCCTCAATGGCGCCATCAGTTCCTGAAACTTAATGGGGTCCTTGGCATTTAATGTATTGATAGTGGCATCAAGCGACGTTGCATACATTTTCAAAGACGACAAATAGAGTTGATCCGCGTCTTCTTTACTTTCGTTCTTACTCAGCTGACTATTAGCTCGCGTGCGACAATTTTCTAAAAAGGCATCAACACCCAATTTGAACTGCTTGCCCTGCTTAGACTTAATGAGCTGCAGTTTTTCCTCGTGGGCCTGTTCAAGCTTTCCCTGTGCCTCAACCAAGGCCTCACTCGCCTTTTTCTCGGTTTGATAGCGACCCCGCCACATTTTCACCAGGCCGGTAAGTTTACTTCGATCGAACATCAAGCCGCCCAGAACTCCCACAAACAGGGTGACCATTGGAACAACGCCCATAATTACAATGTCGAAATTTGTCATAACCAATCGAGAACTCAAAGCCAGTTTTAAGAACGCATTAGTTTATAGCCTGCCCTCTCGAAAAACCAATAACATCCTGCAATAGAAAGCGACAAAATCACTGGATTTGGACATATAAAGTCAGTTTCACACAAGGAAAATGATAATTGCGACATCTGGAGTCGTTCACACACCCCTTCTTTCAGCCAAATTTTTATGACTGCTAGCCTAGGTAAAGAAACTAAGTGATTTCACGCAAATCTGCCAAGTCCAATTCTTGGTCAATTCCCACCACTCGATCTTCTTCATGATGATTCACATATAGCACGGTGGTTTCACTCTGCTCACACACCTTCGTGATCAAGGCTAACACCAACTGTCTGTTCAGTTCGTCTAAGCCCTGACAGGGCTCATCTAATATCAATAAGGGAGGGTGTTTAACCATTGCCCGAGCAATCAACAGCAAACGCTGGTCACCGTAAGAAAGCTGACGAAAAGGTTCGTGCCCCCGCTCGCTCATTCCCAGAACACTAAGCCAGGCATCGGCAATATTGGCCTGAATATCACTGTAATCTTGATACACTCCGATCGAATCAAAGAAACCCGAAATAATCACCGTGCGAGCACTGGCTGAGACACGATAATCCCACTGCAGCGAGGAACTCACATAACCAATAAACTGCTTAATCTGCCAGATCGTTTCGCCCTGACCCCGTTGATAGCCAAAGACGTAGATATCATTCGCATAACACTGGGGATGATCACCGGTTATCAGGTTTAATAGCGTACTTTTACCACTGCCATTGGGGCCACGCACTTGCCAGTGCTCGCCTTTATTTATTGTCCAGTTGAGATCTTCGAACAAAGGCACACCACTGTGCACGACCCGCAAATTTTTCATCCGAACCAGAGGTTCAAGCTCTACTAGCTCCGGGGCTCGGGTGGCGATGTCAGCCGGCGGAATGTGTAAGTCCTCTCGGCGTAAATGCGATAACTGTTTTAACTCCTCAAAGGGCACCCTATCAGCCACCGCCACGGTTTTTAACAAACGGCCTGCCGTTAAGCCCAAAGATTTTTCAAGCGGCTTGTCCATCCATGCGATATGGGTAACAAAGGCAGGCAACTCATCGAATCGATTCAAGACTAAAACCAAAGAGCGCTGTAAGGATATTTCACACAATAGTGCATTTAATTCTGCGGCGGTTGCAACATCTAAGCCGTCGAAGGGCTCGTCTAAAATCAGCAGTTCCGCGTGACTCAGCAGAGCGCGAATCAATAGAACTTTGCGTGTTTCACCCGTCGATAGCTTTCGGAAACCTTTGTCTAACAAAGACTCAATGCGAAAACGGGCGACCAGTGAGTGTAATTCTTCTGCGTTTACGGCGAGCTCTAATAAGATTTCTCGCACTGGCGTGCCAAGTGCTAGCAGGTCTGTTTCGTCACTGTCGTCGCGCTTGCGTTCACGAGCAATTAGGGCCGCCTGAGTTTCAAATGAAACACAGGCGCATGATTTGGGTTTTCCGTTTAAGCTTCCAGCGAAGATATCACCCTCGCCGCCGAGCATCGCCGCCAGTGCCGATTTACCCGAACCATTGGGACCCATGACGGCCCAGTGTTGGCCGGGGGACAATGACCATTCAATAGCCTCTAACTGAAAATAATCGGAAAAGCGCGCACTGCAGGTTGTAAATTGAATATCACTCATAGTTTTTGCTCTCACATTTCGGTCGCATAATAAGGTGAATGGAAAACAACTGCAATTTCCCGACCGAGTTTGGAAGGCTAGAGATCAGAATTCAAAAATCTGAGTTCATAAAGTAGGATTGGAGTAACAGACAGATAAACAACAGCGCGGAAATCAATTTCCAAAAGCTTACCGGGTCTCTCTCCAGTAAAGGCGCCGACTCCAAACGAGATAACATGCTGTGATTCGGTGTTTTTAAATCCTGTAGGAACTCAGAGAGTGCGCCATAGCGATGTGTTGGTGACGGTGCCGTCGCCTTTTGCAGCGCCAGATCAATCCACGAAGGTATGTCACTGCGCTGAGACACGGCCGATTGATACTGCCAAATATCGTAACTGCGGACGCTGGCGCGCTGTACTCGCGGCGACTGATAGGGCAGCACCCCAGTAAGCATTTCATACACCATCACGCCCACTGAAAAGATATCAGATCGATGCTGACCTTTTTCACCCAAAAGGTATTCGGGAGCGATGTAATCCACGGCCCCCACTGGGCCGCTCTCTGAGACTGGGGATGCAATTTCATCCAAACCACTCACTTGCACCGTACCAAAGTCAATGATTTTTACTCCACCCCCGGGACTGAGAATAATATTTTCAGGTTTTAGATCGCGATGGACCATGCTCAAACGCTGAAATGCTCGCAGAGCCGATACTATCTCGCCGGTTATTTGCCTTACTTTTTCGAAGCTGGGCTGAGGGTTATCATAGATCCATTGGCGCAGTGTTTTTCCTTCTAGGTATTCACAGGCATGGTACATAAACCGGCTGCTAGGTTTATCGATAATTTTCATTACACCAGGATGATTTATCCGGCGACCCACCCATTGTTCACGAACAAAAGCTTCCAAAAATTCAACGTCGTCTTGGTAATTTTCAGATGGAGCCTTAAGCACACACAGCGTCTGGTCTGCAGTGTTTTTCGCCAGATAAACATGGCTGCGGGTACCCGAGTGCAACACCCGCTGTATTTCATAAGCGTCAATCTTCATGCCTACAGCAAGTGCTGGCGGTATTGTCAGCTGTGTTAGTTTTCGATGGACCTCATCGATGTCCTCTTCAGGCAAACTCTCAACGCGAATTAATAGCGCACTGATATTGTCTTCACTGCCTCGAGCTAAGGCGGCCTCTCCCATTTCTCTGCACAGAACTTCCAGATCTGAGGACTGTTGTGAGCTTTCAGGGGAAAGCTCACAAGCTCGAGCGAGAAATGATTTAAGAGTAGCCTTAGGTAACGCATCATGTACGCCGTCTGTACTCAGCAGAAAAACATCTCCTACCTGCAGATCTTCTTGCTGATAATCAACCTCCAGATGACTGTCCATTCCGAGCGCACGAGTAAGAACCGCTTTATCACCCCCCTGCTGATGGCAGTGGTCGCGGCTTAGCTGCTCTATGTCGGCGCCCGATGTATGCGAGCGATAGCGATACAGACGACTATCACCCACATGCAGTATATGCGCCGTGGTTGATTTAAAGACTACGGCGCTAAAGGTAGTTACCAAACCATTGTGACGAGCAGAACCCGACTGACCATGCTGATATAGCCAGGAATTGAGCGAAGACAGCACACGTGCCGCCGCCGTTTTAACCGGCCAAGCGTCTGGTGTACTGAAATAATCTTCAACAAAGGTAGTGACACTGGTTTGACTGGCCAATTGAGCACTGTCACTGCAACTGACACCGTCAGCCATACAAGCCACACCGCCCTTCAGATGGCCAGCGCTCCCTGTGGGAAAATGAGCCACAAAGGCGTCTTGGTTTTCGGGTTTTACACCTGCATTAGAATAGCCGCCGAAGCTCAGCTGAAGAGATTTTTGTGCATCGGCGGCAATGGGCATCTATCGTTCCTTAATTCACAGTAATCAGCTCAACACTGCCATCTTCATTTACTTCTGCAATGTGGCCTGCAGGTTCTTCCATAAACAACAAAGTCACAAAACCCACAACCGCCGTCGCCGCAATGACCAAAAAGAAGGTGGAGTAATCAACAAACGACAACACGGTAAGATACACCACTGCGCCCACATTGCCATAGGCTCCCGTCATGCCGGCAATCTGCCCAGTAAGGCGACGCTTAATCAATGGCACTACCGCAAATACGGCGCCTTCACCCGCTTGAACAAAGAAAGAGCAAGCCATAGCAACAACGACCGCGATCCATAAGCCCCACTGACTGTCAATCAATGACATAGCAAAATAGCCCACGGCCAATCCACCCGTCAAAATCAGTAACGTAGGTTTACGACCATAGCGATCGCTGATCCAACCACCCCCTGGGCGCGACATCAAGTTCATAAATGCGTAGGCCGAAGCCACCATACCAGCCATCACGGGAGACAGCGAAAATGTATCCGCAAAAAATAAGGGCAGCATTGAGATTACGGCCAGCTCAGAACCAAACGTGGCAAAGTAAAGGATATTCAACACGGCAACTTGCTTGAACTTATAGCGGTGCAGCTCTGGTACCGGTTTTTCGAAGACGTTTTTATTGACCTTCCATGTATGGAACAGGTCATAAACAAACAGAAACCCTAAACCCACATAAATAGCGTTTTCAATCCCGCTCGACAACATATTCACGCCATTGGGCGATAGCTTCCAAGCCAACAATGCCAGCGCGGCGTACATGGGCAACTTCATTACAAGTAAAAGAAAAAAGTCGCCTTTGCTGGTTATTTCTAAAGCACCCACATTTTTGGGTTTGAAATAGTTGGCCCCCTTCGGAGTATCTCGGACATTGGCGTAATAAACAAAGGCAAACAACAAGCTGATTAAACCCGTTAAGCCAACCGCCCAACGCCAACCATCATCACCGCCAAACAACAGCGCTAAGGTTGGCAGCATGAAAGCGGCAGCGGCCGAACCAAAGTTGCCCCAGCCACCGTAAATTCCCTCAGCAGTACCGAGCTCATTGGCGGGAAACCACTCGCTGACCATACGTATGCCAATCACAAAACCCGCGCCAATAAAGCCTAACAAAAAGCGGGCAATAGCAGCTTGAGTAAAGGTTTCTGCCATGGCATACATGAAACAAGGAATTGAACACACCGCTAATAGGCCAGAGTAAACAATACGCGGGCCAAAGCGGTCGGTAAGCATGCCAATAATAATTCGCGCTGGAATGGTTAACGCAACATTGAGAATTAAGAGCGTTTTAATCTGCTCATTGTCTAGGCCCAATGACGCGGCAATGGATTGCAACAAAGGGGCATGGTTAAACCAGACCAGGAATGTAATAAAAAAGGCCATCCAACTGAGATGAAGTACCTTCATTTTTCCCACAAACGAAAAAATTGAAAAACTCTCTGACTTAGTCATTTTTTTCACTCTCGCTCGTGGCTGTAGCAAGCACCTGAACCCAACCTTCGTGCTCGCGAACGTCCCAAGTTTTCAGACTGTGCTCGGGCAATTCCAAACACTCGCCACTGCGCAAATCAAAATGCTGCTTGTAGAGTGGTGAAGCCACCACTAGAGCCTCTCCTAAAGAGCCCACAATACCGCGCGACATTACATTGGCCTCACCAATAGGGTCCCAATTGGCAACGGCAAAAAGGCCTTTGGTAACGCTCTCCCAAAAAATGGCGACTTGCTCATTGTCCACCAGGGCGCAAATGCCAGTATTAGGGCTAAGCGAGATTTTTTCACATACTGATATCCATGTATTACTCATTTGTTTCTCCTCGCTTATGCGTTGCTTAATTCAAAGGTTTTAATTAAATTCGTGCCAGCATCGCGCTCTTGCTGGTTAGCGGGTCGGCGCTGGCCGCGCTCCATAACATAGGCTAAGTTGACATCTTGCTTATCGGAATTAATAAAGTGGCCAAAACGTTTGAGTTGTTCAGGGTCATCAATGGTTGTTTTCCACTCACACTGATAAGTACCCACCACCTTGGTCATCTCAGCTTCCAGCTCTTCACAGATGCCCAGCTTATCTTCGATGATTACTTCGCGCAGATAGTCCAAACCTCCCTCCAAATTTTCTAACCACACCGATGTGCGCTGCAGGCGATCCGCGGTACGGATATAAAACATGAAAAAACGGTCGATGTATTTCACCAAGGTTTCGTCGTCAAGGTCGGTGGCAAACAAATCGGCATGACGAGGGCGCATACCGCCGTTACCACATACATATAAGTTCCAACCGTTTTCTGTGGCGATGATACCCACATCTTTTGACTGCGCCTCGGCACACTCTCGAGTGCAACCAGACACCGCCATTTTAAGTTTGTGTGGTGAGCGTAAACCCTTGTATCGGTCTTCGACTGCAATGGCCATAGACACACTGTCTTGCACGCCATAGCGGCACCAGCTATTGCCCACACAGGACTTAACTGTGCGCAATGATTTTCCGTAGGCGTGCCCAGTTTCGAAACCGGCATCGACCAACTTCCGCCAAATTATCGGAAGCTCGTGAAGCTGAGCGCCAAACAGATCGATACGTTGACCGCCCGTTACTTTGGTATACAGGTCAAATTCCTTCGCCACTTCTCCAAGAATAATCAGTTTGTCAGGGGTAATTTCACCCGCGGCTACCCGCGGCACAATGGAGTAGGTGCCGTCTTTTTGCATATTGCCCAAAAAGATATCATTGGTATCCTGCAGACCAATATGCTCCTTCTTCAGAATGTAGTCGTTGTGGTAGGACGCAAGTATTGAACCTACAGTTGGCTTACATATTTCACAGCCGTGGCCTTTACCGTGACTAGCCAACAGGTCTTCGAATGTACTCACGCCACTGATGCGAACAATGTCCGCGAGTTCGCGACGAGAAAATGCGAAGTGTTCACAAAGGTCGTTGCACACTTCCATACCCAGATTAGCCAGCTCACTGTCTAACACTTGCTTTACAAGAGCAGTACAACCACCGCAGCCCGTGGAGGCGCTAGTAGCGGCTTTAATGCCACCCATGTCCGTTGCGCCATCTTGCACGGCACAGCATATGGCCCCTTTAGTGACGTCAAAACAAGAACAAATTTGCGCAGCATCAGGTAAAGCATCCACACCCATAGACACCGACTCTCCGTCCACAGACGGTAAAATTAACGCCTCAGGTGTTTCCGGTAAGTCCATATCGTTGAGCAGAATCTGCAACAAGTTGCCGTAGGCTTCTACTTCGCCCACCAATACGGCACCCAATAATTTTTTCTTATCTGCTGAGACGATGAGTCGCTTATAGACATCCGCGGAACCGTCACTGTAAATATAACTCCTCGCCCCAGGTGTTTTGCCATGAGCATCACCGATACTGGCCACATCAACGCCAAGCAATTTCAGCTTAGTGCTCATGTCAGCGCCTTCAAAAGTTTCCTCGCCACCCGTGATATGAGACATCGCCACTTTTGCCATGGTGTAACCCGGCGCTACAAGCCCATAAATTCGGCCACTCCACAGTGCGCATTCACCAATGGCATACACATCTTTTACGGAGGTTTGGCAATAATTATCAACAACGATTCCACCGCGCTCGCCAATTTCGATATTAAACTTTCGCGCCAGTTCGTCCTGTGGGCGTATACCCGCTGAGAATAAAATCATGTCAGTTTCTAAATGAGTGCCGTCAGCGAAATTCATGCGGTAACGACAATTTTCGCCCGCGACAATTTCACTGGTCGCTTTTTGCGTGTGCACCTGAACTCCTAGCGCTTCAATCTTATCGCGCAAGAGCTGACCTCCACCTTCGTCCAACTGCACCGCCATCAGTTGCGGTGCAAATTCCACAACATGGGTTTCTAGGCCAATATTTTTGATCGCGTTAGCGGCTTCCAAGCCAAGCAGGCCACCACCTACAACCACCCCTACTTTACTCTCGCGCCCCGACGCTTTAATCATGCCTAGGTCATCAATGGTTCTATACACTAAGCAATGAGGCTGGTCGTTACCAGGAATGGGAGGCACAAAAGGAAAAGAGCCTGTGGCTAAAACCAGCTTATCGTACTCCTGCTTGTGGCCACTCTCGGTCACCACAAATTTTTCCGCCGAGTTAATTTCCACAACTTTGTCGCTGGTGAGCACCTCGACACCGTGCTCGCGGTAATATTCGCGAGTGGTCAAGGCGAGGTCAGCTGCAGTAGCGCCGTTAAAATAAGTACTTAACTGAACTCTGTCGTAAGCGAGACGGGACTCTTCGGCAAAAGTAAAAATTTGATAATCGCTGGCATTTTCGGCCTGCAATAAATTATCAATGAACTTGTGCCCAACCATACCGTTGCCAACAACTACTACGCGCTGCTTACTCATATCACCACTTCCTCACCACTAAAAACAAAATTCAATGGTTCCCAGAGAGCAAAGACAGTGCCAATTATCAATTCCCAGAAAACAAAGCTTCTTTTTGTAGGAATAGGCCAATTTGAGCACTTTCCGCACCAGCTCGGTGCAGGCACGCTCACTAATAGCGCGGCAATAATTCCCTCTCGCACTGCGATGGAGCGGTGCGCGCCACAATGGTTCAAAAGCCAGCGAAATTACGGCCCCAAGCCCTAAGGCCCCTTATATTTAAAGCGATTGCGCCTATTCGTACTATTGGTTTGATTATTGCAATACCCCTAGCGGACAAACTAAATCATCGACAAACAAGCCGAGCAGAAGACACCGCCATGTTATTTGGACGTAAAAAAAGAAAGCCCATAGCCATCCCTCCAAAGAAAGTGGCGGAATGGAAATATTCCACCTGCAACTACTGTTCAACAGGCTGCTCCATAGAGTTGGGCTTGAACGCAGAGGGTAAAGTGGTCACCAGCCGCGGCCATGCGGGCGCAGACGTCAACCGTGGCAAACTCTGTATTAAAGGCTTATTGGAACACGAACTGTTTGACTCCCCTGGCCGAGGTAAAGAGCCCCTAATACGCGAGAAGTATCATGATAGCTTTGAAAATACCTCTTGGGACCATGCCCTCGATCGCACAGCTGAAAAAATAAAGGCCATTCAAAACAAGTACGGAAAAGATTCGTTTGCCGTTGTGTCTACGGGTCAACTGCTTACCGAAGAATTTTATACTTTAGGAAAATTGGTGCGCGGCTGTATTGGCACCAACAATTACGACGGCAACACCACACTCTGCATGGCTTCAGCCGTGTCGGGTTATAAGCGTTCTTTTGGCGCCGACGGCCCACCCGGCTGCTATGGCGATTTCGAGCACACCGAATGTTTTATGGCCTTTGGCTCCAACCTACCAGAACAACACCCTATTATTTATTGGCGTTTAAAAGAAGCGCGCGAAAAACGCAATTTCCCAATGATCGTGGTGGATCCAAGAGTCACTATGCTGGCTCAATTTGCCGACATTCACCTGCCCATCACCCCCGGTACCGACGTAGTCTTACTCAACGCCATGATGTATGTAATTTTTGATGAAGGCTTGCAGGACGACGCCTACATTGAAGCTCATACCAATGGCATAGACGCCGTTCGCGAAGCGGTGAAAGATTACAACCCTGTCACGGCACAGCATATTTGCGGCATCGATGAGGACCGCATTCGCACGGTCGCCCGTATTTATGCCAAGGCCGGATCGGCCATGAGTATTTGGACTATGGGTATTAACCAAAGTACTCACGGTTCAGACGGCGTGGTGAACATTAACAACTTAAACTTAGTGACGGGCAACATTGGCATTCAAGGTGGCACTAGCCTGTCGATCACCGGCCAGTGTAATGCCATGGGCACCCGAGAGTGGTCTTCCTGCTCTGGCCTGCCTGGGTATCGAGCGCTTGAAAATGCCGACCACCGCCAGGAGATCGCAGACTACTGGGGTATTGATCCAGAATTTTTCCCGAAAAAGCGTGGTCTCACCGAAACCGATATTTTCCCAGCCATTGAAACTGGCGAGATAAAAGGCCTGTGGCTAGTGGCCACCAACCCCATGACGTCTATGGCAAACACCGCACGCATTCGCAAAGCCATGGAGAAATTGGAATTCTTGGTGGTACAAGACTGTTATGAAGACGTGGAAACCAACCAGTTTTCTCATGTCTATTTCCCCGCGTCGGTATGGGCGGAAAAAGAAGGCTGCCATACCAATACGGAACGACGTGTAAACCTCGTGCGCAATGCACTGCCTGCTTTTGCCAACTCAAAACCCGACTTCTGGATTTTTAACGAGATGGCCAAACGCTTCGACAACGGCGCTGTAATACCTTTCCCCGAAAAAGCCGAAGACGCGTTTGAGGAAATGAAATTTTTGTCTAAGGGTGACAAACGCAACCTTGATATATCGGGCATGAGCTACGATCGCATCGAAAAAGCTCGCGGCATTCAATGGCCCTATCGGGAAAGTGACGCTGAGCGCGATGACGAGCGCAAAGCCATTGGCAAAGCCCGCCTATACACCGACGGGGTTTTCCCAACCGCCGACGGTCGCGCCAACTTACTGCCTGTGCGCTTCGTAAACAATAATGAGTGCCCAGACCAACAATACCCGTTCTGGCTAAACAGCGGGCGTGTAGTGGAACACTTCCACACCCGTACCCGCACTGGGAAAATCGGCAACTGTAACAAATTCAGCCCAACGCCTTACATGGAAATGAACCCTGACGCCGCCGACGCTTTAGGCATCAGCCACCAGAGCTATGTGCGCCTAACCTCGCGACGGGGGGACGCCGTAGTGATGGTGCAACTTACTCAGCGCGTGCCCAGAGACATGGTGTTTATTCCATTCCATTATCACGACTGCGTCAATCGCCTAAGTTTGGGTTTGTTGGACCCACACTCGCGGCAACCGGCTTTTAAGCAGTGCGCCGTGCGCGTGGAAACCGTAGATCAAGCCGAGGCCGCTCGCCTTAACGTTGAACGCCGAACGTTCTAAAATAAACTTGGGAATCACTATGTTTACTGTTCGACCCAAATTAGAAAACACCTTCGAAAATGAACTGAGTTCCGGCGCCGGTACGCAAGTTGCCCAGGCCGATGGCAGTTCGCTGTGGGAAGTTCGCACCGAGGAACAAGCTTATGCTTATCTGCCTAAAACTGAGGTAAAAGAAGAAAATCGCTACGGTCAAAAAATTGATTTGGTGGAACTTAGCGGCCTGCCCGCCGATCGACCAATGTACATCAACGACAATCCGGAAGTTGGCCTCAACCCAAACCGCAACAAGCAACACGGTTTCTTTTTCACCGCCGACAACTGCATTGGCTGTCATGCTTGTGAAGCCGCGTGCAGCGAAAAAAATGAAAACCCCGCCCACTTAGCGTTCCGTTCCGTGGGTTATGTTGAGGGCGGCAGCTTCCCCGACTATCAGCGCATGAACATCTCAATGGCCTGTAATCACTGCGACGACCCTGTATGTTTGAAAGGCTGCCCCACTGCTGCCTACACCAAGCACGCCGAATATGGCGCCGTATTACAAGATCCAGACACCTGCTTTGGCTGCGGTTATTGCACCTGGGTATGCCCCTACAACGCGCCTCAGCTGGACCCAATTGAAGGCCAGGTGTCGAAGTGCAATATGTGTGTTGACCGCCTTGAGGTGAACCTGAAACCCGCCTGTGTATCGGCTTGTGTGGGCAATGCGCTGGATTTTGGTGTTATTGAAGATATCCCTGAGAATCGCGAGCAGGCAAAAACCTCTATCCCAGGATTCCCAGACCCTGAAATTACCCACCCCAATATTCGCTTCCAGCAAACTAAAACCTTGCCTGAAGAAATGAAACGTACAGACTCCATGCCCGTGAAATACCACAAAGACGAGCACGGCAACTACAAGCCCACCGTTGACCACAAGATGGGCAAAGAGCGGTATTGGAATTTAGAGCGTTTAAGCTCGCGGGAAAACCCCCTAGTGCTCTTCACCTTGTCTGCACAAGCCGCTATGGGTGCCTTTGGCATCGCCTTCATTGGCGCACAATTGGGCCTGAGTAACTTTGTAAAATTTAGCCAGAGTGCTGCCTATGCACCACTCGCGCTTTTTAGTTTGTTACTGATTGGCTTTGGGCTGTTTATGTCAACGCTACACTTAGGCAAACCCATTCGCTTTTATCGCGGTTTTAACAACTGGCGTCACTCGCCGGTGGCCCGTGAAGGTTTGGGTGTGGCCGGGTTTATGGCCCTACTGGGGTTTCATATTGTTTTTTCTCTGCCGGACAATATCTTATTCCAGTCCCTGTATGAGGGGCTAATTGGCACTTCAGTAACCGAGCTTGTGAACACGCAGTGGAGCCATTCATTAGCCACTGCCTGTGGGTTTCTCGCCATTCCCTGCGGCCTTATCGGTTTGTATTACATGAACCGCTGTTACCGTATAAAGGCCAGACCCTTCTGGAATCACTGGCAAGTGGCCACCAGCTTCTTTGGTAACATGCTATCGCTGGGTGCCTTTATGGGAGGCGCCATTGTGCTTGCCACTTTAGCTTTTACCGGCGCAGATTATTCACAGGCCCTGCAGTGTTTTGGCGCCGTATTTTTACTGGGTGCTATCGCCGAAGCCACCGGTCTTAGCTTTCACGCTAAAGCGATGCAAACCGGCGAACATGAGGGAGCAGCCTCTCACTACATTCAAACCACCACTTTTGGTCGCACATACTGGCTTCGCAACGGGTTTTTAGCTGCGGCGATTGTTTTATCTAGCGCCTTACTGATCAGTAGTGAAACCAACAACTATGCATTAGGTGGCTGGGTTTTAAGTGGATTGCTCCTGCTAGCCTCCAGCACAATCGGTCGAGCTCTGTTTTACGTATTGGTTGTGCCCACCACAATGCCCGGTGCATTCTTTTGGAAAAATAAGGGTTTTGAGCAGCACGCCCGCGATATTGGTTTGGCAAACATGCCACAAGTTGGAGTTATACCCGACAGCCATTAATAGACACTATGCCAAAATAGAGGGCCTTACTAAGAAAGTTGAGGCCCTTGGATCATCTTGAATGCATGTGGGCGGTAGGTCTTCTCGTAGAGCCATACGAAGCCCTTAAAGCCAAACCTACTAGGCACCCCTTGAGCGATCTGTGTAGATCGCGTTAATGTTTAGAACAATTTCCGCTCACCTTGCTACGAATTTTTGCGCCACTCAAACTCCATTTGTAGCGCCGTTTTTTCTGCGAGTTCCAAATCTGCCAGCTTTGACACCAAGTGAAGGCTCATATCAATACCCGCCGAAATGCCTCCCGAGCTTATGAATTTTCCTTCATCTACCCAGCGCTGCCCTTCTATGACGGATAAAGCAGGATAGGATTTTCTAAGATCTTGAATATCTTCCCAATGGGTTGTTACATTAAGACCTGACAGCAGCCCAGCTTCGGCAAGGATAAAAACGCCGGTGCAAACGGAAGCGACTGTTCTCGCCTTTTCTGAATTAATCGCAATCCATTTTTTTACATTGGTTTTATTCAATTCACTAGTATGAATGCCACCTACAACGATCAATACATCAATTTCAGGATGATTACTAAAATCGTAGTGCGGGTTAACACTAAAACCTCCTCTAGCATTCACTGGCGCGCCTTTCTCAGCCACTAGGAAGACATCAAATTCTTGATTAGAACCGCACAGCCTATTAGCCGTGGAAAACACCTCAAAGGGGCCAGAAAAATCTAGCACCTCAGCATTTTCATAAATATAAATTCCTACATTCAATATGCTACACCTCGTGATTGATGGCCCTTGATTGTGGGTTAATGCCGTCTTTAACACACCATATCCACAGCGCTCGAATACATTGCCTTTAGCGAGGCACGAGATTCCCCGCCTCTGGCCCTCACCGCCAAACTCTGTAAGGTTGCATGTAAGAGTTTAGCCGTATTTTTCGCATCTCCATCTTTTGCCCAGCTACCTTCTTGCTGGGCAGCCAATAAACGCTTCTCAATTACGGTGTCGATCTTGTTGATGGTAAGATCTAAATCTTTCTTTATTTCTGGGCAGGTCGCGGCCTCTACAATAGCCGTACAAGTCACAAAGCAACCAAGCGGTGTAGTGCCTTGAAAATAAGTATCCAGAGCAGCACTGTAAAATTGCTTCATCGCCTTATTTAGATCTGGCTCGCCAAATAAATCGCCGTCTAGCTGCTCACCAAGTTGGCTCACAAAACGAGCAAAGGCCTTACGGTAGATCGAGATCTTATTGCCAAAGGCATTATAAATACTGGGCCGGTTCATGTTCATTGCAACTGCCAAGTCATCCAATGAAGTGGCCGTTAGTCCTTTCGACCAAAATACCTGAATAGCCTTATCTAGAGCTTCATCATGGTCGTATTTAAGGGGGCGTCCGCGTTTTTTCATAATTTTGTACTGTTTCGAATAAAAAGAATTGACAGCTCTCCAGCCTAGGCCATATATTATTATACGAACCAGTACATAATCAAGAGGCGCACCCGTGCAATTAACAAATTCTAAACTTCCGCCATCAAAACCCTGTTTGATATGTAGTTTCATATCTAGCGATATCACTCACGCCTACCAAAAAACACGCCGATTTATTTCAAAAGATCACATTCGCTATGTTGCAAAGGAGTCATACCAAATACCAGACTCTGAAAATAGCCAAAAAGCCTTAGACCTGGTCATTAAATACAGTCCAGAGCACTTGGTGAATCATTGCCTGCGCAGCTACGCCTTTGGCATTGCGATGGCACACAAGGTAAAACAACCCTTCGATAAAGAGGTTTTTTTTCTTGGCGCAATAATGCATGACCTTGGTCTAACTCCGGAATTCGACAAGGGTGAAACCTTTGAGATTGATGGCGCAAAAGCGGCCAGATCATTCTGCATAGAACATCAAATTAACTCAGAGAAGGCTGATTTAGTCCATGAAATGGTTGCTCACCATAACTCGGTTGGAATAGCCCACAAATTAGATCCTGAAATCGCACTTTTGCATTATGGCGCCGGAGCCGATGTAGCTGCTCTGTGGATTAGCGACATACACAAAAAGACATTATCTGAAGTTCTATCTGAATATCCAAGATTGAATTTTAAGGAAGGCATGAGCAAACTTCTTTCCGAACAACTCAGCAGAAAACCGACAAGTTATATGAAGTCACTCATTCAGCTAGGGTTTCTGAAAAAGATGGAGAAGACACCATTTTAGGCCCAAGAGAAGGCCTAAGGAACAGTTTACAAAACAGTTAATGAAGGTAGCTATTAATATTACTTCGCCTTATTTGGATTTTTAGAACACCATCGCATGATCGACCAAAAACCGACCATCTTCATGAACTAAAACCATTTCAGCAACATATTCACCGGGGGTCTTAGTGAAATATTGTTTCCAAACAATAGCCGCAGACTTAGGCCGCCTGAAAACAGCAGTCACCTCTCTTCCTGAGAAGAACCCTTTCTCGGCTTGATAACTTACGCAGATTTCATCGAGGTAGTCCCGTGTTACGATCTTCAACATACGCTTGCTGAAATCACGAATATGCTGTTCATGATCAATATTTGTCGAGGCTTCCATCAAGTTGTCCATGATGGGATTGGCTATATCAAGTATTTCTTGTTCTGACATTGCTTCGAAATTCATAAGGTTATCCATGGGAGTAAACGCAGTCAAACAAAGCTGATTTAGCGGGGGTAATTGCGGCGCTCTTTAACCATCAAATCAACAAATCAACAAATCAACAAATTGCGACGTCCAGCTGCGTATTTTGACTACGCATTGATGCAATTTAACGCGCCTCTGGTGCAATATCTTTAATAACACTACAAAATTCTTCGACCTCCTGACGACTGAATTTGCTTAACACGCGCGCAGTAGATGCTGGTTGATTGGCTAGGCTTACATTATCTCTATGCGCGGTATTTGGTCGTACAGGCCTAGCGGTAAAGCCACCACCACAGTTGGGGCATACGTTTTGCAACAAGCTTTCTACGCAGTTTGTGCAAAATGTACATTCATAGGTACATATGCAAGCTTCTGTAGACTCTGGCGGTAGATCCTTATCACAAAACTCACAATTTGGACGAAGTTCTAACATAAACACATATCCTTAAATTACAGATCTACTGATCTGCCGGGTGATTAACGCCATCAAGCATTAGAACCTCACCAAGCTCAAAAGGGTCTACGCCTTCTAAACAGGCCACATTAAAACCGTATTGATCAGGATTAGAGCGCCTCTGGTGGTGTGTATAAATACCACATTTCGAACAGAAGTAATGCTTAGCGGTCATCGTATTGAATTGATAGAGCGAAAGGAAGCTTTCACCTTTTACGATTTTTATTCCATCCAATGTAACAGATGAAACAATTGCTCCTCGCCTGCGACACATAGAACAATTACAACGCCGAAGCTCATCAAGACCATTTGGCAAACTCAATTCATATTGAACTGCCCCACAATGACATGATGCTTTGTGAATTTTTTCTTCCATAATGTACGCCCTCCTTATTACCAACTAGACAGTTAAAGAAATATCGCAATCAATGCCATCAAATTTGGCTCTAACTTCCATCAGTGCCTCAAATTATTTCAACCAACCTGCATAATCATCACGCACACCCTTCATATCTTCAAAAAGCCAAACCATGCGATCGCAAAACCACATTTTACCAAACCAAGATATAAGCCCACCCGCAAGCGCAGGAAGCGGCCAGTTTAAATAGGCGCCAACAATCCCAACAAAGAAACCAAGACCTGAAATTATAGATAGGGTATTCGCCCATTTAGCATGATGCTCTGGAATTGGGCATTCAGAACGGTTAAGCCAAACTCTTTCACCAAAGGTGACTTTAGAGGCCCAGTTATTGGTGCTTTTTGGAGCCGAAAACAACCTTGGATTAAGCCACAACCAAAAGACAGAAATGAAAATTACGATTAAGCTCCACCAAGCCAGCGGTTTTATGCTCCAGACTGCCAAAAAGGTCACCGGAACACCCGTCACTACTCGAGACCAAACACTCATCGGGCTAGCATGACGCTCCCAGGTTGCATCGTCCATAGACATCAGTTTGGTAAAGATATTCTTTCCCGTGGTTTTATTTTCGTAGTTCATTACTGTTAACTTTTAAGTAGTCTTCGTTAAGATAGTAGCCAATTAGGGCTGTTGATTTTTACCTGCGCCGAGATATGATCAAAAAAACACTGATCTGCACCAAGATCTGGCTGTGGTTTCAACTGACAATTATGAATAAAAAGGGATTTGAGTCCAGTGCTATTTTTAAGACAAATTGAAGCTAATGATAAGGAGCATGTAAAGGATTGCTACAAACGAAGTTCCTCAATCCACCAACCTTGGGTCTAACCTCCTGAGGACTATGAGGCTTTTCTCAGTGCGGAATATCGCTACTTCTTGTGCTTAGAAAGCTCTAAAGAAATCGTCGGCGCATTCAATATCTCTGGAATTGTGAGAGGCTACTTTCAGTCTGCCTATTTGGGTTATGAGATTTTCTCGCCACACGAGGGGAACGGGTACATGACCATAGGAATTAAGCTTTTACACAGCAAGGCCTTTGAGGAGTTAAAGTTACATCGCATAGAGGCCAACATTCAACCCAACAATAAGGCGTCAACTAGCCTAGTCTCTCATGCGGGTTTTGAAAAATAAGGATATTCTAAAAACTACTTGAACATTGGGGGCCTAGGCTGGAGAGATCACGAAATTCGCCGCCCCACACCTGCCTCAAACCAAGCAATTTAGCCAAATTACTGGTAGAATCTCGGGCTGAACCCAAAGGGGTCCGAAACCACAATAAACCGCCAAATCAGCAGCCTAAATCATGCCCTTAATAGACAAATTCAATAGAGAAATCAATTACATACGCCTGTCGGTCACAGACCGCTGCGATTTCCGCTGCGTCTATTGCATGGCCGAAGACATGACCTTTGTGCCACGGGCCCAGTTACTGAGCCTAGAAGAGCTCACTACGGTTGCACGCTGCTTTACAGAACTTGGCGTCACCAAGATTCGAGTCACCGGCGGTGAACCCTTAATTCGCAAAGACATTGGCCTGTTATTTGAGCAGCTGGGGCAGCTACCCGGCCTCAAGGAATTGAACCTTTCGAGCAACGGTTCCCGCCTAGACCAATACGCCAAAACGCTGGCCGACGCCGGCGTCAATCGCATTAATGTGAGCCTCGACAGTCTCAAGCCCGAACGCTTTCGTGCCCTCACCCGCACTGGTGATTTAACTCAGGTTTTAGCGGGTATTCAAGCGGCCAAGGCCGAAGGTTTCAAACGTATCAAACTCAATGTTGTGATCATGAAAAACCGCAATGCCGACGAGGTGCTTGATCTTGTCAACTACGCGCTTGAGAACGAGCTAGACATTAGCTTTATTGAAGAAATGCCTTTGGGCAGCATCACTGAACACGACCGCAAAGAAGAATTTTGCTCTAGTGCCGAGCTCAGAGCCATCATCCTAGAGCAGCACGCTTTACAGCCGCTGGAAGACGAAAGTGCTGGTCCCTCACGCTATTGGAATATTGCAGGTCACGATAGCCGCATTGGTTTTATTTCACCTCACAGTGAAAACTTTTGTTCAAGCTGCAACCGGGTTCGACTCACCGCAGAGGGTCTTCTACTGCTCTGCTTGGGCAATGAACACTCTGTTGATCTAAAAGCGATTCTTCGCAAACACCCGGGCAATGACCAAATGCTAAAAGACGCGATTGTGGCGTCAATGGACATCAAACCCGAGCGCCACTATTTCAATCACGACGACGAGCCACAAATTGTGCGCTTTATGAATGCCACAGGAGGCTAGTTCGCGGCATGAGTGATTTGTCTCAGTCGTTTGGCCATGCACTCAACTTACTGCTGCGCTTCGACAGTAATTTGTGGGAAATCGTCGCATTATCTTTTCGCGTGAGTTTAAGCGCGGTGATGATCGCCACTGTACTTGGCTTGCCCATTGCCGCCGCCTTAGCGATTAAGAATTTCCCCGGCCACGGCGCTGTGCGCATTCTTGTTGATACTCTCATGGCCATGCCTCCAGTTGTTATAGGTTTAGTGGTATATCTCCTATTGTCCCGCGCTGGCCCTCTGGGGATATTTGGTTTGCTCTACACGCCCAGCGCCATGATTATTGCCCAGAGTTTGCTAATTACGCCGATTATTGTCGCTTTGGGCTTGCAGGTTTTTGTCCCTCTCTGGGCAAAGTTTGGCGATCAATTTCGTTTGTTTAACACCACCACCCGACAAAATCTTTTCACCTTGGTTCACGAGGGGCGGCATCAGTTACTAACGGTGTGGCTTGCCGGTTTTGGTCGCGCTATTGCTGAGATCGGTGCGGTTATGATGGTGGGAGGCAATATTGATCACTATACACGGGTGATGACCACCGCTATCGCCCTGGAAACCAGCAAAGGCAATTTAGAAATGGCCATGGCCTTGGGATTAGTGTTAATGCTCATGGCGCTAGCCATCAATATATTGGCCCACAGTTTTAGTCGTTTACAGCAGAGCCCGAACTAATGACTACGCTTCTGCCACTAAACTTAAACGATGTGAGCTATCAAATTGCTCAGAGAAAATTATTGCGGCAAATCAATATCTCTTTTGAAGCAAAAAACCTAAGCGTCATTCTCGGCGCAAATGGCGCGGGTAAAACACTCTTGCTTAAATTGTGCTGCGGCCTCATTCAACCCAGCTCTGGCCAGCTGCAATGGGCCAAAACACTCTCGACCAAACGAGGTGATTTACCGCCCTACACTCTAGTGTTTCAAAAGCCGGTATTACTGCAGCGCAGTGTTTTAGCAAACCTTTGTTTTGCGCTGCAAAGCTTGCCAAAAGATCAGGCTCTTCCCCGCGCGCGCGCCGCCTTGAAATGGGCCGACATAGAGCATTTGTCCTCACGCAACGCCACCACCTTGTCGACTGGCCAGCAGCAAATTGTGGCCATTGCCCGCGCTTGGGCTACCGCACCCGAGGTGTTGTTCCTGGATGAACCTACTGCCAACCTCGACCCCGATGCTACAGAGCGCATGGAAACATTAATTGCCAATCTGCATCTCGGCGGCACTAAAATAATTATGAGCACACACAATCTCGGTCAGGCTCAACGACTAGCCGACACCATTACTTTTCTCGACCATGGCCAGGTGTGTGAACAACAAAGTGCCAGCGCTTTTTTTGCCACGCCAAAAAGTCCCGTTGCCCAGCGATTTTTGTCAGTGCAAGGCTTTATGCCATGAAATATATAATCACCCTACTCAGCATTTTTTGCCTAAACGCAACAAGCTATGCCGCAGGACCTCTTGCACTGGGAACCACTACAACCCTTAGAGATTCTGGTTTGCTCGAGCACCTGCAAGCAGATTTTTACGCGACCCACGGCATTGCCATACGCAGCGTAGTATTGAGCAGCGGCCAGGTGTTTAATGCCGCCAAACGCGGAGACATAGACATCGCACTCACTCATGCACCCAAGGCCGAACAAGCCTTTATTGAAAGTGGCATGGGCTTGGCTCGCACACCGGTATTTTACAATCATTTCTTACTAGTCGGGCCCAAAAATTCAGGCCTCAAGCTAAATGATAAGGCGTCCCTGTCTGACGCGCTACAAAGCCTACACGAACAAAGACTGCCTTTTATTTCCAGAGACGATGGCAGTGGAACCCAGGCTTTCGAACAAAAACTGCTCTCGCAATTAGGCATAGAGCCCAGCGGCGAACACTATATAAAAAGTGGCCGCGGCATGGGCCCCACCTTGCAACTTGCCAGCCAACTGCAAGCCTACACACTTTGCGACTGGGCCACTTGGCAGGCCTATCAGGCCAAACTCTCACTAGAGCTTATCGTCAGCACACCACAGGCCAAACAGAACCAATACAGTCTTGTCACGGTCAACCCAAACACCAGCGCCCACCCACCACAGGCCAGTGCCGAGCTGTTTTACACTTGGCTCACGGGCCCGGCAGGGCAAGCGGCGATAGAAACGTTTCAAGTGAACGGCCAGCAATTGTTTCATGCTGGCATGGCAAAATCAGAGAATTAACATGCAAAAAGTATTTGGTATCACCGGCTGGAAAAACAGCGGCAAAACCACTTTGGTGGTAAACCTGATAGAAAATCTACGTGAACGCGGTTACCGCATCTCGACACTCAAGCACGCCCACCATAATTTTGACATCGACAAAGTGGGCACCGACAGCTACAAACATCGCGGCGCGGGCGCTCAAGAAGTGCTGATTGCTTCAGGAAAACGCTGGGCTTTGATGCACGAAGTTGCGGCCGAGCAAGAGGCGAGCATGAGTGAATTACTTGCCCGTATGGCGCCCGTCGATCTGGTCATTATCGAAGGCTACAAATTAGAAGAGCACCCTAAACTGCAAGTTATTCGAGCGGAAAACAATACCGATGCGCTGCCCGAATCGGCCAACAATTTAGTCGCTTTGGTGTCTGACGCCCAACTTGAGCCCGCCGACTACGGCTGCAAGGGACCATTATTCGCACTCAACAATGTTGACGGCATTGCCGACTTCATTGTTGAACACTGCCAACTCGAATCTCAGTAGTACAAATACCTATGGCCACTATCCTGAACGATTGTTTTGCCGAACACCACAAACTGCTTCCCGCGGAAGAGGCCTTGGCGCGCTTGCGCGCAGGTGTAAGCCCGGTGGTGGGCTGCGAAGAGGTTTCGCTGGCAAACGCCAAAGGGCGGATTCTCGCGCAGAACCTTGTGAGCCCTAATAACGTGCCACCTTTCAACAATGCCGCGGTAGACGGTTATGCTTTTAACAGCCAAGACCTTAGCGCCAATATTGAAACCACCTTAGCGATAAGCGCCTACATTGCCGCCGGCGGCGAAACACCCGCGCCATTACAATCCGGAAGTGCTGCGCGAATTTTTACCGGCGCCCCTCTACCTGCCGGTGCAGACACCGTTATTATGCAGGAAGACGTCACCGCCGATGAGCAAAGTGTCAGTATTCCACAGCACACTAAAACCGGCATAAATTGGCGCCCCGCCGGTGAAGACATGAGCACGGGGGAAACCGTTCTGCTCGCAGGGCACCGACTGCGCCCCCAGGACATTGGCTGTGCGGCCGCGATGGGCTACGCCAAATTGAGCGTCTTTAAGCGCTTAAAAGTTGCGGTATTTTCCAGTGGCAACGAAATTTATGAGCCCGGCCAAACACCGCCCGAGGGAGGCATCTTTGACGTGAACCGTTACATGCTTATGACCCAAGTGCGGCAAACAGGCGCCGAGGTCAGCGACTTGGGCATACTGCCAGATACACTAGATGCTACCGTGGCAGCACTTGATCTCGCCGCAAAAAACCACGACTTAATTTTGAGTTCAGGTGGCGTTTCAACCGGCGACAAAGACCACATAGCTCACGCGATTAATCAATTGGGGCAAATAAATTTTTGGCGTCTGGCCATTAAGCCGGGTCGGCCGCTCGCCTTCGGCCATATCGCCAACACGGCTTTGATTGGTTTCCCCGGCAACCCAGTGGCCACCGGAGTTTGCTTTATGCGCTTCGGCTTCCCACTCTTGTGTGCCTTGTCGGGACAAATCTGGCCAGAACCCATCAAGCTAACGCTGCCTGCCGCCTTTAGCCTCAGTAAAAAACCTGGGCGCACAGAGTGGCTGCGAGCGAACTTGCAAGTCGATACAAACGGACGCTCGCAGGTTGATAAGCACCCCCGCCAAGGCTCTGGTATTCTCACCTCACTGGTCGGTGCCGACGGCTTAATAGAACTATGTGAAAGCAGCACCCGTATTGAGATTGGCGACGCGGTGTCATTTTTACCTTTTTCCCAATTTAACGTGGCTTAGAAGAGCTATGAACTCATTGCGCCAATACGGATCTATAACAGCGGTACTTCAAACTCCCAGAGAATTATTATGAGCAAATTATTTACCCCATTAAACATTGCTGTACTCACCGTTTCCGATACGCGCAATGAAGAAACCGACAAGTCGGGACAAACTCTTGTAGACCGCCTGAGTGAAGCTGGCCACCAATTTGCGGGAAAGGAAATTGTTAAAGACGACGTTTATCAAATTCGCGCCCAGGTTTCTCAGTGGATCGCCAGCGACAATGTACAAGCCATTCTCATTACCGGCGGTACAGGCTTTGCCGGTCGCGACAGCACGCCTGAAGCGGTGATACCTTTACTCGACAAACAAGTCACAGGTTTTGGCGAACTATTTCGCCAAGTGTCTTATGACGACATTGGCAGCTCAACCATACAATCTCGCGCTGTGGGCGGACTGGCAAACAAAACCGTCATTTTTTGCATGCCGGGTTCCACCAATGCCTGCCGCACCGCCTGGGACAAGATATTGCTAGAGCAACTCGACAGCCGTCATCGCCCCTGCAATTTTGTCGAGTTGTTGGTATAGAAGGAAAACCGACTGTGATAAGCGTTGAACAAGCACTCTCAAATATTCTCGCCGCCGCGGAAGCCGTGAGTGATACCGAGACTCTGCCGTTGGCCAATGCCCTTGGCAGGGTACTAGCAGAAGACCAACTTGCCACGCTTAACGTGCCGCCCGCCGACAACAGCGCAATGGACGGTTACGCCATCAATACCGCCGACCTGCAGGCCGGCGTAGATAATTGGTTGCCACTGAGCCAAAGAATACCCGCGGGCCATGCGCCCAACCCGCATCTTGCGCAAAGCGCGGCCCGAATCTTTACAGGAGGTGAAATTCCCGCAGGCGCCAATGCCGTGGTAATGCAAGAGCATTGTCGAGAAGAAAATGGGCGAGTACTGATACCCGCTTCCGTCACGCCCAACAACAATGTTCGCTCTAAAGGCCAAGACATTGCTATGGGAGATTGTGTACTCACCAAAGGGCACAAATTAAGCCCCCAAGATTTAGGTTTACTGGCCTCAATTGGCGTCTCAAGGCCAGGGGTTTTTCGCCGACTGAAAGTGGCGGTACTGTCTACCGGCGACGAATTGGTCAACCCAGGGGAGCCTTTACTCCCAGGGCAACTCTATAACTCTAATCGTTTCACTCTGGCCGGTTTACTCGCCGCCCTAAATATTGAAATGCTCGACATCGGCCTTGTGAAAGACACGGCAGAAGACACTGAAAACGCCCTGCTTGCCGCCGCCAAAAATGCCGACTGCGTTATTACCAGCGGCGGCGTCTCGGTGGGAGAAGAAGATCACGTGAAACCTAGCGTCGCCAAGCTAGGCGCCGTTGATGTTTGGAAAATTGCGATAAAACCCGGCAAGCCCTTGGCCTTTGGCAACATCCAAGGCACACCCTTTTTTGGCTTGCCAGGCAACCCCGTCTCAGTGTTTGTCACTTTTGCCATTATGGTTCGACCCTATTTACAACACTGCCAAGGCCAAGTAAGCCAAGGCTTGCGAACACTGCCCTTAAAAACTAAGTTTGCCACCCGCGCCAACCCCAAGCGGCAGGAATACTTGAGAGTAAAAATTGACGCTGAAGGGGCCATTGATACCTATCGCACACAAAGCTCTGGCGCCTTATCATCTACCGCGTGGGCCAATGCCTTGGCGGTAATTCCAGCGGGCCAAAGCGTTGAGGTGGGCGACACTGTGGCCGTCATTCCCTTTAGCGAATTACTGCAATAAACCATACAATTAATTGAATTCTAGGAGCTATAAAATGGACAACAACACTAAAACTGAATTGGAAGCCGCCGCCTTTCGTCGCCTGCTTAAGCACTTGGACGAACATAAAGAAGTGCAAAATATCGAGCTAATGAACTTGGCCAGCTTCTGCCGAAACTGCTTGAGCAAATGGTATATGGCCGCCGCTGAAGACCGTGGTGTCGCCTTAGATTACGACGCAGCTCGCGAAGCGGTTTATGGCATGCCATACAGCGAGTGGAAGGAAAAACATCAACTAGAAGCAACACCAGAGCAAATGGCCGCTTGGAAGGCCAAAGAAAACAAATAGTTCCGCACTGATGAACGCGCGAGCGTTCCTGAGGTCTATACTTAGTTCATCAGGGAGCTCGCGCGTGAAAACCATCGCTACACTTGTTATCTTATTTGGCCTTCTTGCCAGCGCAAGCAGCCCTGCACATGCCGAACTGCGCTGGCATTGGGAAAACCACTTCAGTGAGCGAGAAAAAATACAGCTCACCGACTGGATACAACAAACCTATCAGGCAATTGAAACTAGCGTAGCGCCCTACCCCTTCGATGTGCACATCTATTTTCATCGCCTATCAGGCGCAAAAGAACCCGTGCCCTGGGCAAGCACCCGCCGCTCTTATCGCCAGGGTGTCGACTTTCACGTAGACCCCAGTTTTTCGCCATCAGAGTTTATGAATGATTGGACTGCAGCTCATGAGCTAAGCCATCTACTAATACCATTTTTGGGCACAGAGAACAGTTGGTACGCGGAAGGTTTTGCCAGCTTTATGCAATATCAAGTTCTTCACGCCATGAATCTTATGAGCGCAAAAGATTTAGACCAAGAATATAAGCGCCGCCTAATTAAAGCTAAATCACGTTATAAGTTTAATGACATTCCCTTTGTGCTCGCCGCCAAGAAGCTGCGTGCGCAACGGAAATTTCCAACTCTGTACTGGGGAGGTGCTGCTTATTTTTTACAAGTTGATAAAGCGCTCAAAGCTGAAGGTAGCTCTCTACTAAAAACACTTCGAGACTATGTGGTATGTTGCCGGCGAAATTCATCAGAGCTGAACGCTTTAACACAACAACTGGACCGGAGCAGCGGCACATTTATCTTCTCTCGCGAACTGAATACATTAAATGTACAAGCAGGGTTTCCGCGACATTAACAATGTTGTCATCTGCCCCACTAAAAAAATATCAGCCATAAATTGTGGTTTCACGTCGCAACTTCCACTCAGTGAGTCTAGACACGAACAAACCCAATACAATTGACTCGGTAATGACCAAAACGCTCGCTTCAATACTGGGCAGCTCTCCACCAAATAGATCTACGAGCAATAGCTGAGGCCCAAGTAGGGGTACTGCAACTTGCCACATTTCATAGTCACCTGGGTTCATTAGCACATACACACCTGGAATCATTGGCACAATCACCAGCAAGCTCATATAGGTTTGGGCATCTTTGAACGAACGAGCAAAAATCGCGACAAAGAGCTGGATGGCACTGCCCATAAATACTACGGGCACAATGATTAGCAACATCACTAAAATTTCCATGACACCCAAATCGAAACGAATGCCCAGTTCAGACAAGGGTAGTAACCTCGCCACCAATAACTGCAGGGCCAAAGTAATCACCGTGATAACTAAGGCAAATAACATCGTGGTTGCCCACTTACCATAGATCACCACGTTGCGAGGCACTGGATTAATCAGCAAAGGTTCAAAGGAACGGCGTTCACGCTCACCTGCAGTGAGGTCTGCAGCCAGTCCGATACTACCGGCAAACATCGCCATTAATACCACAAGAGGCATCCCACCTAAGACTCTACTCGCCAGCTTCTGGCTATCAGCCACGTTCACTTCGTGCACCACCACCGGCATCGCCACCTGCGGACTGATGCCTTGCGCCAATAAACGCAAACCTCCCACTTGGCTAGACCACTGACGAATATAGGCTTTGATCGTGCGCGCCTGTGACATCAAATCTTGACGACTGGTATCCATAACTAGCCACAAGGTTGAAGGCTCAGCGGAGCGAATGTCTTCGCTGACCTGCTCAGGAATAATGAGCACAAAATCTAGAGACTGATCATTTACCGCCGCAACTGGATCCTCAGGTGCAAGTGTCACGGTAACGCCCTGCTCTTCCAACCACTGAACCAAAGGCTGTGCATATTCTGCACCCGCCACAGGCAAGGTAATATGCTCGGCATCGTCAATGCTCTTAATAATCAGCAACACTCCGGCGCTTGTCATCACAGCCATCAACACAGGCAAGAAGAACGCTGACATTAAGGCCTTGTGATCTCGAACCGCGTCTCTAATCTCTTTATTAAAAATCACCCAAAACTGTTTAAACATTTGCCACTCCCTCACCATAGGCCAGCTTCACAAAAGCTTCTTCCATGGTGCTCACCCCTGCCTCCGCCACAACGTCGCTGACAGGACCGTCGGCAATGATTGAGCCTCGGCCAATAATCACTACACGATCACAGAGGTTTTCCACTTCATGCATCAAGTGACTAGTAAACAAAATGCAACGCCCTTGCGCGCGCAATCGGTGTAAGAGTTGCCTAACGGCTCGAGTGGTCATCACATCTAAACCATTGGTGGGCTCGTCCAACAGTATGTGTTTGGGTTGATGCACAATAGCTCGCGCTAAGGCCACTTTCGTGCGTTCGCCTAGAGAAAAACCAGCGCTGCGCCTATGTTCAATGCTGTGCATATCTAACAATTCAATAAGCTCGTCGGTGTTCGCGTTTAGACAGGCCTCACTCAAGCCGTGCAGGCGACCAAAATATTCAATATTTTCTCTCGCCGTCAAACGCTCGTAAATGCCGCCGTCGTCAGGCAGCACGCCCATTAATTTTTGCACCAACTGCGGGTCGCTTACAGCGCTTACGCCATTCACTAAAATCTCACCGCCCGTAGGTTTCATTAAACCGTACAGCATTCGCAAGGTAGAGGTTTTGCCCGCACCATTAGGGCCTAGCAAGCCGGTTATTTGGCCGTCGTTGATGTTCAAATTGATTTTGTTTACCGCACACAGAGAACCAAATTGTTTATGGAGATTGCTTATTTTAATCATGACTGTTGTCTCCTGACACTTCGCCAGTAAGCGCCGGCCCCTCCATTATGGGGCCCATGGAATCAACAAAGAATGGCGTGGGTTTAATAGCCTTCACACACTCGCTGTCTAAGCTGTCATGTTCACCTAGCTCAATAAACTCAGCCATTAAATCCGGAACACAGCCCAATGCACTAATGCCATGATGGCCGCCCTGAGCCACTAAATGTTTTGAATTTGAAAGGTTTTTCGATACGTCTTCTGCCCAGCGTGGCGGCGTGGCTGGGTCACTATTCCCCGATAATAATAGAGTCGGCACAGCGCTAACAACGGGTGCAAAGTAATCACTGGAGACCGCGCCTTTTGGCCACAAACGACAATCGTTTTCCATTTGCCCGAGCGCCTCAGACTTCAACAGAACGGCGGGTTCCTCACTCAGACGGCCCTGAGCGTTTAGCTGATTTAGGACACTAAAATCTTCACTGCAAATCACGGAGAGAAACATGCCTTGACTGAGGCTGCTTTCCATTTGCTTTGAAGAAAGCATAATCATCGACATTACCAACTGGTAATCTTCAGCCGCCGCATTCGCCATGGCCAGAGGAATAAGCGGTGATAGTTCACGGGCGTATAACGCTGCCCGTACAAACGCCGCAAAACGCTTTGCGCTGATTAGCACTTGGGTAGCCTGGCGACTCAGCGGGTGCTCTACTGTTACTTCCACATCTCCCACCGCCAAACGCTTCATTACCGTTCGTACATTAGCCAAGACATTTCCCAAATGCTGCTCACAGGCTTCAGATGCCTCACACTGCTCACTCAGCTCCCGCAGGGCGCGGTCTGCGTCCCTTTCCATATATCGAGGAATCAGCATGTTAACGGGGGCAGAACCGTCCAAAATTGCCGTGCGTACTTGCTCAGGGTAATCACGCATATAAACTAAAGCCGCACGGGTTCCATAGGACACTCCCCACAAATTAATACGCTGATAACCCAAGGCTGCACGCACTTTATCTAAGTCTGCCATCGCATAGGTCGTTGAATAAAAGCGCAAATCTGCATCGTATGAATCTAGGCAGTGCTGCAACAAGACTTCGCGCTTTAACTGACTGGCGGCGTCGTTTATGGTCCAGTCTTCCTCCTCTTCCTCCGGTTCGCAGTCAAGTGGGTTTGATTGCCCCGTGCCTCTCTGGTCCAGCAAGATAATGTCGCGCTTCTTCCTCACGTCGCGAAATAATGGCGCCACATAATCGGCAAATTCCGTGGCCGCTTGACCGGGGCCACCGGTAAGAATAAATAAAGGATCTGCCGCGGCCAGCGGGCTGATAGCTGGTAGACGTTGAATATTTAAGCTGATGCGCCGACCCTTGGGGTCATCGGGGTTTTCCAATACACTCAGCTTTCCGCATTCTGCGTTTGCCACAGCCATGAGTTCTCCGGTTTCAGCAAAGCCAGGGCAAGCCTTTAAAAGAAGCGTGGGGCTTAACTCAGAGTGCTGTCCTTCGCGTCCCTGATCACAGCCGCTCAACAGAGCAAACACAACGACAATGCTCAAGTGACGCAACAGAACTTTTGGGTAATTCTTAGTGGGTTTTGGCTTCAAAAATCTTGTCCTCTGGGGCTTATCAGGCATGCGAAGGCCGCTGCTGCCTGATCACAGTTTTGTGGGGCAATAATGGAGGAGAGATACCGATAAAGATTGGGATTAAACATCAACAACCGCTAGTTCATAACTTTCAGTAATGGTTCAGCAGCATAAATTGTTATTCGGCGAATGAAAACCCTATTGCGCTTAACTGACATTTAAATTGGCTGGACTCGCCCGAATATAGCTGGGAGTAGCTCAAAACAGCACGATCCACCATTAATTGAACTATCATTCGGTTAATGTTTTTGGTAAGTTAGCTAAAACACACCCAGTATCAATCGAAAGGCAGGCGCACAATGAAAATCTACGACAAACTTTATATCAATGGCCAGTGGCAAACTCCGCACAGTCAGGCAAGCCACGATATAGTGAACCCAGCAACGGAAGCGGTGGTAGCCCGAGTGCCCATGGGCAATTCCAAGGACCTAGATGATGCTGTAGCCGCCGCTAAACAGGCCTTTAAAACCTGGAGCAGAACCAGCGCTCAAGTACGCAGTGATTTCATCAATGCCATTTCAGCAAAAATGTCAGAGCGCAAACACGACTTGGCCGCAGCCATGTCTATGTCTATGGGCTGTCCTCTAGAGATGACCATGGCTCTGCAAACCGAAGGTCCCATTTACGGCATGCAAACATTCGCTGAAAAAGCTTTTCAGATGGAAGTTGTAAAAGAAGTGAAAAACTCCCTAGTGATGAAGGAAGCGGTCGGCGTCTGTGCGTTCATTAATCCATGGAATTACCCTCTTAACCAATTTGTTGGCAAAGTTGCTCCAGCACTGGCCGCCGGCTGCACCATTATTGCCAAACCTGCAGAGCAAACACCCCTGCAGGATATTATTATGGCGGAGATTTTTGACGAAGTGGGTTTGCCTCCGGGAGTGTTTAATTTGGTGATAGGCAGCGGCCCTGAAGTGGGCGCCGCGATGAGTTCACACCCCGACGTTGATATGGTTTCTTTTACCGGCTCTACTCGTGCTGGCGTCATGATTGCTGAAGCCGCAGCACCCTCTGTTAAACGTGTGACACAGGAACTGGGGGGTAAATCTCCCTTCATTATCACCGCCGACGCCGATCTTGAAGCGGCCGTGTCTTACGGCGTGGAAGATGTGATGATAAACACCGGCCAAACCTGCACCGCCCTCACTCGCATGTTAGTACCTGAAAGCCATTACGATGAAGCGGTGACCATCGCCAAACGAGTGGCCGAGAGCTACACCATTGGCACTGGCGAGGCATTTATGGGACCGATGGTCACGAAGCTGCAAAAAGATCGTGTACTGAGTTATATAGAAAAAGGCCTTACTGAGGGGGCTACTCTGGTGACAGGTGGCACTGAACAACCGAGCTCACAAGCCGCAGGCTGGTACGTGAAACCGACCATTTTTGCCGACGTAAACAATGACATGGCCATCGCTCGCGAAGAAATTTTTGGCCCAGTGCTCTGTATGATTCCATACGCTAAGCTTGATGACGCTATTGAAATTGCCAACGACACACCTTACGGGCTGTCTTCAGGCGTTTATGCAAAAGACCGCGATGCGGCCTTGCAAGTCGCTCGCGAAATTCGCGCTGGGCTCTGCTTTATTCAAGGTGGTGACTTCAACTATGACGCCCCCTTTGGTGGATTTAAGCAGTCGGGCAATGGTCGAGAGTATGGCGATGAAGCACTGCATGAATTCTATGAGATTAAGTCAATTCAAATGTAAGACTACAGACTCATACAATAACGCATGCCCGCGGCCTATTTAGATTCCGGGCTATGCCCTGAGATCTCAAAGGGATCTAACATATATTTTTTGTACTCGGCATTTTCGGGGGAAATAATCGGATTCACCAAGGTCAGCATCATACGGCTCTTGAGTTTGGCATTCACAACACTCTCGCCAAAATGTCGATACCAAGCCTTTAAGAGTGTGCCATCATCAAAGGCTATTTTTAGGCCAAGGTGAATACGATCGGCATTACTTTGGTTTTCACCATGTGTGTACAAAAATCTTGGGTATGGATAATAAAGCAGAATTTTTGACTCCACACTCAGTTTGATGGAGCTGGATATTGCCCGCTGCTCGGCTAAATATTCGTGCACACCTCGGCAAAAAAGATCAATTCTACTAGAGGCTGTCATTTTGAAAAGTGAGAGATAATTATCTAATTCAAGCACCTTAAAACCATTGTGCCTCAAGACATTGACATCACCCCAACCACGCCCCAGACCAAAAACATAAGTTTGTAAATCTTCAAGCTTGGAGGCGTGACCTACCGCCTCTAAAACAGCCTCAGAACTAAAACAAATACGATATCCCAATATGCCCAAATGAACTGGAAATGGGATATGAATTAACCCATCGCGGGAAGGGCCTGAATCGTAACTCAGAATAACAAAAAAATTCTCCAATTTATTTTTCTGTATGTGGTCGATGGCCCGAAGGTTGTTCATTTTAGGCGCAAATGAGAGCGTATAACCTCCATATTTCAGCTTGGTTTTCTCCAGCGCCAAGGTGAATATTTCCACCTCATAGGCGTAACGAGTATCAAGGTCTGGACTCGGCGCACGCAGAACAAAGTCTGTGGAAGATTCTGAGGAGATTGTAAACAAGCTTAGTGTTAGCGAGGCCGTAAAAATAACAAAGCGCATCACCAAAGCATGAAATATTTGGGTAGCCCCAATGGCCTTGCAACATATGATAAACATAAACGTAAGTGTAGATCCCTCTATTGCTATTATAGACTCTAGAGGAAGCTGAGAGATTGCACAAGTTAGACCTTGTGCAAAGGCAAATCAGTACTTAAAAAGACTCTACGTGGGCTACAATTTTACCCACTAACAGAGGCACAACGTCTACCGGCATATCGTGTCCCATATTGTCAAAAGCGAAAAACTCGGCATTGGGAATAAGTTTCGCGGTGTGTTCACCGTGCGGCAAGGGTAACAAAGTGTCGTCACGGCCGTGTAAAACCAGTGTTTTGGCTTTAATTCCGGTGAGCAGTTCACTGCGATCTCCTGCCCGCAATATAGCCATGATCTGGCGCGGAACGCCTTCAGGATAAAACCCTAACTCGTGTAAGGTCTCCAATCGCTCACTGTCAGCGTCTAAAAGATCACGGATATTACCTGAGTCTTCATCACTGGCTTCAGGCAAATGCGGCGCCCCACTTGTTGACATAATAGAGATTAAACTCAAGGTTTTTTCTGGATAATTGGCCGCGATAATCTGACTGATCATGCCGCCCATCGAGGCGCCCATAATGTGCGCTTTTTCGAGTTGTAAATGATCCATTAGACCCACGGTATCAGCCGCCATATCATACAAAGTGTAATCAGCACTCACCGGTAGACCCACTGTGTTCTTCAGCAGATTCCACATCATTGACACTTTTCCCATGGGTTCAAAGCGGAAAGAAGCACCCACGTCGCGGTTATCAAATAAAATCACTCGATAACCGGCGTCTACTAAACCGTCAACAATTGGGTCTCCCCACAATCGATGTGAACCGCCCAAGCCCATTACCATCATTACTGGGGCGCCTTCGGGATCTCCCAATTCGGCCCACGCAATTTCAATACCGTTGATGGGCACTGGCGTTAACTCTAAGTCTGCAAGCGCAGCCCAAGCACTGGGCTGCATACAGAGCAGCATAAGTGCCGTACACATTGATCGTAAACGCTTCATACTATGTCCTCGTGAAATTGCGCCTAAGCAGAAGCCCGCTAACTAGGCCTTATTTTCAGGTTTATCCCAGTAGTCTGTCACGGTTTGTTTCATTTCTTTATGCATAAACATAATGCCAAAGAGGTTTGGAATAGTCATGATGACAATGGCTACTGCCGCCAAATTCCACACCACTCGCGTATCTAAGAATGATGCGCAGAAAAAGGCAATACAGAACACAATGCGGTAAGGCAGCAGGGTTTTAGTGCCAAACAAATAGATCATGGCGCGATCACCGTAATAGCTCCAAGCCACCGCTGTGGAGAACGCGAACAAGACCAAGCCAATAGTGACAATGTATTTACCAAATTCACCAAAGAAACCGTAGGTGAAGGCCTTAGTCGTCAGTGCCGCAGAATGCAGCAGAGACTTGCCCTTAACTATTACGTCTGAGTTCAGGGGCAGACCATTTTCTACCAATAGAGCACCAGTATAGGCTTCGCCATCAACTTCATAACGAACCTCTTCTGCTACCGAGCGCGCATGCAGTAAGGTAAAGCCCTCAGTCACCGCAACACCGTCAAGCACATTCACTTCACCGCTGTAACGCTGCACCTTGTCACTGGTATTCACGAGGAAACCAAACAGTTGCTCTCGGTCAGCAGCCACTTCGTCGCTGTAAGAGCCAGAGATATAAGCCATGTCTGCACGCTGAAAGGTATTGTCGAACTTTTCTGTCCAGGCACCGGAGGCCAAAATAACCAAGCCGGTGATGGTGCAGATAATGATGGTATCGATAAATGGCTCAAGAATAGATACTAGACCTTCCGACACTGGCTCATTGGCTCGAGCCGCCGCGTGGGCGATAGGCGCTGAGCCCTGACCCGCTTCATTCGAATACAATCCGCGGTTAACACCTCGGTTAAAGGCATAGGCAAAGGTCGCCCCAAGGAAACCACCTGCGGCCGCAGAACCGGAAAAAGCGTCGGAAATAATGCTCACAAATGAGGGGCCAATTTTATCGAGATTGGCAAATATAACCGCCGCCGCACCCACGATATAGAGCAGAGCCATACCCGGCACAACCACCTGTGTGAAATGAGCGATACGCTTAATACCACCCACAATCACCATAAATAGCAATACCGCCAGCACACCACCGGTAATGATATGCGGCACTTCAAAGGTGGCGTGCACGCTTTGGGCAATGTTATTAATTTGCGGCATAGAACCTGTGCCAAAGGAGCAAATTACCGTGGCAACGGCGAAAAACGTCGCCAACCATTTCATGTTCATGCCCCGCTCCATGTAATACATGGGGCCACCGGCCATGGTGCCATTATCGGTTTCAACACGGTATTTATGAGAGAGGGTAACTTCTACAAACTTTGTGGCCATGCCCAAAAAGGCGGTGGCCCACATCCAAAACAAAGCCGCAGGGCCGCCGAGAAAAATTGCCAAACCCACGCCACCGATATTACCTGTACCAACGGTGCCCGACAGTGCGGTAGTTAAGGCTTGAAAGTGGCTGGTGTCACCAGGGGCGGCGTCGTCGTGTTTCTTCCCCGCTACAACTCCCCAGGCGTGCTTGAAATAGCGAATTTGAGGAAAACCTAGATACAAGGTGAAAAACAAGCCCACACCGAGTAATGCAAAGGGAAACCAAGGGGCCGAGCCGAGCAGGCTGTCGACAGACAGCAGTAAAGCGTTGATAGCGTCCAAGAAAAACTCCTAATTAACTTATTATTCTTTTAGGTTTAATACTTTAGGAGAAGATTGTAACAATCTATTGGCGCTATCGCAGCTTTAAAATCTATACACAAATTCGATCGAGGCTATCGTCCACATGCTGAGCTATCTGCTCTTGCGCTTTAGCCTGCTCAGAAATGACAACCAGGCTGTCACAGATCTCTCGCCCCTGAGATGATATGTTCATAATTTGCTCATTCATATCTCGGGTTGTAGCGCTTTGATCGGTGGTACTTCTGGAAATATGTCCCGCCTGCTCATTGACACGACTCATTAGTTCTTGAGTTTGCGCGAGTATTCCCGCCAAATTGTCACTCTGCTCCAAACTGTTATTGCTGAGCTCACGACCGCGAGCCATGGCTTCTACAGTGCTGCGGGCGCGCGCTTGAAGACCTTCAACCATTTCCTGGATTTCCACCGTAGACTCTTGTGTACGATGCGCCAGAGCGCGCACTTCATCGGCCACTACCGCAAATCCGCGACCTTGCTCACCCGCACGAGCAGCCTCAATTGCAGCGTTGAGCGCCAATAAGTTTGTCTGTTCAGCGATGCCTTTAATAACGTCCAAAACTGTGCCGATACGCGCTGTTTCAGCTTGTAATTTTTCAGCGTCCTCACTCATGCCTTCAACGTTCATCGAGAGGTCTTTCATGGCGACCTGGTTCACCTGAGAAAAAGTACCACCCTCTTTCAGTAGACCCACGACATCTCCCGTAGACCCTGCAATTTCATCGGCTGTATCGGAGAGGCTAGAAGACACTGTAGCCACATCGCTAAAGGCAACAGCCACCTGTTCTTCGCGCTGGGTACGCTCGCCAAACTTATCAACTGACTCAGCCATGAGGCTGGCTTGATGTTCCGAGCTTTCCCGCACTCGATGGGCGCCGTTGCGCACGTCATCAATAACGTCTTGAAGGTCTTTCACAAAACCTCCTAACAAATTCACGATCGCGCCAATTTCATCAGCACCATCGTCTCGCAGAGGCCTACTTGGCGCAGTTTCACTGCTCACCACCAAGGACAAGTATTCATGTAGATCAAGCATGCGCTTAGTAAACAATTGATTCGCTATGAACCAAACCGCCGCAATGTTGAGGGCAAACAGGATACCCACACGCACCAATACACCGGTAAGCGTTAACTCACTCGGTAACAGCAGGGCCAAAATAATCAAGGATACTAGGCTTAAAACAGCCACTGGCACTAACAATCGACTGACGGCTGAGCCTTTTGGGGGGGAAGTTGTCATTTTTATCTCTCGTTGGGGCGTCTTTACTACCTTCCTATAGCGGCTAAAACACACATTTCTTTACCGCAGGACTGAATAAATCAAATTTCCACCCCGAGCGATCCTAGAGTGTGGAACAAGTCAGCGGGCAAATCCAGTTCAGCGATCAGTTTTGCGGCTTCTGCAGGGTGCTCATGCCCACCCGAGGCGTAAAATTCACAGGCCAAGTTAGCACGATACAGTATGCGTGCGTAGTCACCCACCGGTTTACCTTCACCGATAAGCAGTTGCTGATTGAGAGCTGAACACAAATTATTAGGTAAGTCCCAGTCCTGTGCAATTCTCGCGCTGAGTTGATTTGAATAATCTTTGATAAGTGGCACAAACACTTTGCAGCCCGGCCGGTCATTGGGCGAATTGAGCTGAAATTGCTTACACAGCTCGCTGAAAATGGTGATTTTCCCGATGTCGTGTGCAAGCCCTAGTAAATAGGCCTTATAAGGCTCCAGCGCCTCACGAGAGGCCAATAATTCACAAGTAACCGCACAACAGAGCGAGTGCTGCCAAAGTTTTAGGCCAAATTGGTTAAAATAGGGGGAGTTGCGCTGGATGATGGGCTGCATCACCGCCGCCGACAACACCGAACGCAAACCATCTACGCCTAATTTAACCACTGCGCGATCAATGCTTTCTATGTGTACGCTTGAACGGTTGTAATAGGCGCTATTTGCCAGACGAACAACGGCCGCGCTCAATACTGGGTCTTTGTTAATTATATTGACGTAATCTTTGCCCGAAGATTCTGCATCGCGAAGGCTTCGCATCAAGCGAGGAATAACGGCCGGCAGTTGCGGTACACAATTTGAACGCTTGTCTGGATCACTGAGGGTAAATTTCACCGCATTCAACACCAGCTTCTGCGGAACATTTAACTCCGCGTCCTCTATCGGGCTGTCAAATAAATTTTCATAAAATTGTGACTCCAGTAAACCCAAGTCGATACTTACTGGAGGGTCAACAAGCACAAGCGCGTCGCTTGCTGTAGACGCCTGATGATTGCCGTGATCCTCAGGGAGTTCTGGCACAGTATTACGCCCAAACAAACCCTTCCATAAACTTCTCAGAAACATAATGGTTCTTCTATCCATGTCGGCATTAGAAACACGCACTTGGCGAACCCCTAGCACTGCTTATTATTATTACTGGCGCAAGGTTGCCTGAATTGGCGCCAATTTACCACTTTAACGGGTCAATGTGCCCTAAACACAAGGCCTTCAGACCTTTTCACTTGCCTAACGTCTGGGAAAACGCTATAACTCGCGCTCAAATAAACCACCACCGATGGAATTAAATGCCTCCCTCTAACAGCACTGTGGCAGAGAATGCGCCAAGCAAAATCAGTTTTCGCCTCAAAGGCGGTTTATTTCCCCTAACGCTACTTGATTTGCACCACTACACTCCTGAGCAATTACGCCTAGATCTCGGCGCAAAAGTAGCCGAAGCACCTGGGTTTTTTCAACAAACACCCGTTATTATTGGCTTTGAATCTTTTGCCGGTGACTTCAGAGATTTACCTCTAATTGAACTGCAAGAAATTTTACGTGAACACGGCATGATTGGCGTAGCCCTTAAGGGCGCCAATAGCAGCTTAGAGGCACAAGCTCAAAAAGCGGGCCTCGCGATCATGCCCGCCAACACTCGCACCACCCCAGTTAAAGAAACTTTGGTGGAGCCTGAAGCGCAGCCTGAAGTAGAATCTGAATCAGGGCCAGAAGAGGCAAGCTCAGCGCCTACGCCTTCAGCACTTAGCACTGCCAGTAAAATAGTCAGCACACCCGTTCGCTCAGGCCAGCAGGTTTATGCCCCGGGTGGCGATTTAATTGTTTTAGCGCCGGTGTCGGCTGGGGCCGAGATTTTGGCCGATGGCAATATTCACGTCTATGCACCGCTGCGAGGCCGAGCATTGGCCGGCGCACAAGGCAATGAGAATGCACAAGTTTTTTGCCAGAGTCTGGAGGCCGAGCTAATCTCCATTGCCGGCCACTTCAAGCTGGTGGAAGAGCTGAAAAACGAACATTGGAAACAAGCCGTACGCATTTCGCTGCAATCACAGGCGCTGTGTATTGACGCATTAAAATAAAGCATTAGAACAACAAAGGCCTGAACACTCAGTGCCGCAACATAACTTAACGAAACAAAAAAGGGGCATATCTACCTTGGCTAAAATTATTGTAGTAACGTCTGGTAAAGGCGGTGTAGGCAAGACCACATCCAGCGCTGCTATCAGTAGCGGTTTGGCCATGCGCGGCAAGAAAACCGCCGTCATCGACTTTGACATTGGCTTGCGTAATCTAGACTTGATTATGAATTGCGAACGCCGTGTGGTGTACGACTTCGTCAATGTTATCAACGGTGAAGCTACCTTGAGACAGGCGCTGATTAAAGACAAGCGCTGCCCAAACCTCTTCATACTTCCCGCATCGCAAACCCGCGACAAAGACGCCCTGTCACAAGAAGGCGTTGAGAAAGTGCTGCTTGAACTGGCCGAGGATGGTTTTGATTTTATAATATGTGACTCGCCGGCAGGCATAGAGCATGGCGCCTTCATGGCCTTATATTTTGCCGACGCCGCCATTGTTGTCGCCAATCCCGAAGTGTCCTCTGTACGAGATTCAGACCGCATATTGGGCATATTGCAAAGCAAGTCGCGCGCAGCCGAACAGGGTAAAACCGTAGAGGAAATGCTTCTGCTTACCCGCTACAACCCAGAGCGCGTTGCCAAAGGCGAGATGCTCGGCGTAGAAGACGTCGAAGAAATTCTCGCCACCAAACTGTTGGGTGTCATTCCTGAGTCGGAAACCGTACTCAAAGCATCCAACCAGGGCACACCTGTCATTCACGACGAAGACAGCCCAGCGGGTCAAGCCTACGCCGACGCCGTATCGCGCCTTTTAGGTGAAGAGGTAGAGCATCGCTTCATCGCTGTAGAGCAGAAAGGACTGTTCAGCCGCCTATTCCGGAGGAGCGCATGAGGATTTTCGACTACTTTCGCAATACTAAGAAAGAAACGGCCTCCATTGCCAAAGAGCGCCTGCAAATCATTGTTGCTCACGAACGTAGCCAGCGGAACCAGCCAGACTACCTTCCGAAGCTGCAGCAAGAACTGCTGGCGGTCATTCGCAAATACGTAGAAATTGAGCAGGACGATGTTGATGTACAGATCGACAAAAATGGCGACTGTTCAGTGCTAGAGCTGAACATTACCTTGCCAGGCTAATTTTTAGCGCCACCCCGAAGGTTCTAAAAGGCCTTTGGGGTAACTCTACCTCGCGTCTACGAACTCAACCTTCCCAAACACTACCTCGTTGCCGACCTCTGGCCGCAGAGGAATATTCCGAGCTAGCAGCAAACTAATCGCCGCCATACCTGAGCCCATCAAGAAAACCGCCGCTGGGGATACTAGCCACACCAAACCAAATAAAGCCGGTATAACTACTGCGGCAATGTGATTAATCGTAAACGCCACTCCGGCCGTAGAGGCCATATCCCCAGGGTCAGCAATTTTTTGGAAATACGTTTTAATCGCTATCGCTAGAGAGAAGAACAAATGATCGGCCACATATAGTCCCGCAGCCCAATTGGCGTCATTGACAAAAGCGTAGGCGGTGAAAACACAGAATAAACCGCAGTACTCAAAGGTGAGTGCTCGACGCTCGCCAATGCGCCCCACCAAAGCCCCTATGCGTGCTGCAAACGCCCAATTAAACAAATGATTTACAATATACAAAGCCGCGATATCGCTAACACTGTAGCCGAACTTTTCAACCATCAAAAAGCCTGCAAACACGGTAAAAATCTGCCGACGAGCGCCCCCCATAAACGTTAGCGCGTAATATAACCAATAACGTTTGCGCATCAGCAAATGTTTGCGCTGCGGAGTCTTGCCTTCGAAGCGCGGGAAAGCCAGCCACATAAATAAAGTCAGGAGAATACAAACACCCCCACCGAGCAGATAAATGGTTTCATAAGTAAAATGAAAATATTCCTGAGCGAGCCAAAGGAAACAATAAACAAACAGTGAGGCCATAGAGCCCACGGCAATTAGCTGGCCCAGTACGGCTGGCGCCTCTTCAATGCTCAGCCACTGCAGGGAAATAGACTGCTTAATCGTTTCGTAATAATGAAAACCCACCGACATTAAAAAAGTCGTTAGATACAAGCCCACAACACTCGGGAAATAACCCGTGATCGCAACACCAATCCCCAGCAGGGCCAAGGAAATATAGGCAAAGGTTTGCTCTTTGAGAATCAGTAGGACCAAAACAGCCGTAAATGCCAGAAAACCCGGTATTTCGCGGACACTTTGCAGCATTCCTATTTCCGCCCCCGTAAAGGCCGCCTTTTCAATAACAAAATTATTGAGTAAAGCCATCCACGTAGCGAAAGACACCGTTACCGCCAGCGACATAGTGATCAATAAATTTTTTGGCGTCTGCCAATTTCGAGATCTCACCGAAACTTCCTTTGATTAAGTGCTGGGTTGATACTGTGCGGTCACATTATAGCGTTTATTGGCATTGAGTCTGAATAGGCTCATTGAAAGTATTACTCACACACATTGGCAGGCGCCAAGTGTTTAACCTTAACGTTAATTCAGGCAAGATACCTACCTTATTTTTTTTCGCGCGAGCGCTCAGCAAAGAAGGTTTAAACGCAATGTCAGGTTTTACAGTGTGGGAGTGTATGGTTTGTGGTTGGGTCTACGATGAAGCCAAAGGTTGGCCCGATGAGGGTATTGCTCCCGGCACTCTTTGGGCCGACGTGCCCTCTGACTGGCTGTGCCCTGAATGTGGCGTAGGCAAAGAAGATTTCGAAATGGTGGCCGTAGGCACCAACGGTGACACCACCGAGGTAGACGAGAGCACTCCCAGCAACGTTCCCGTCACGAGCGCTAACTCTGAGCCTTACAAAATTTGGGAATGCCTCGTGTGTGGCTGGATATACGACGAAGCTAAGGGCGACCCAGGCGAAGGCATCAGCCCTGGCACTCGCTGGGACGATATCCCCAGCGACTGGACCTGCCCAGAGTGTGGTGTGGGTAAAGAAGATTTTGAGATGGTAGCCCTTGGCCTTGCGCCTCAAGAAAATCAGATTACGGCCTCAGATCTCGCTGCGGATGTGAGCGAGCCGACGCCAACGGCCAAACCCATTGTTGTTATCGGCACAGGCTTAGCGGCTTATAATTTGGTCCGTGAAATTCGCAAGCAAGACCTGCAAACCCCTATTGTAATGATTACCAGTGACGATGGTCGCGCGTATTCCAAACCGCTTATTTCAACAGGCTTCCACAAAAACAAAACTCCCGAGGCCATGGCCACTGCGAGCGCAGCGGAAATGGCTGAACAGCTTAATACTGAAATTCGTATATTCACCCAAGTCACGGGTATTGATACCGCAAAGCAGGATGTTTTAATCGACACTCAGCGACTCGCCTACAGTAAATTGGTGCTCGCTTGGGGCGCTGCCTGCATCGAACCGCCGCTTGAGGGTGACGGCTTAGATCGCGTGTTCTCAGTTAACGACCTGATGGATTACACCCGATTTAGAACCGCGATGGTAGGCGCTAAGAAGGTATTGATAATTGGTGCCGGTTTAATTGGCAGCGAATACGCCAACGATCTCATCCATCAAAATTACGACATTACTGCGGTAGACCCAATGCCAACCGTATTGGCCAGCCTAATGCCACAAACGGCGTCTGAATCAGTGCAGCATGCACTGGAAAAAGCCGGCGTGAAATTCCATTTCGGCACGGTAGTCAAAACAGTTAATAAACACGCAGGCGGTGTGCGCGCCATATTGGGTAACGGTGAAATTATTGATGCCGACATTGTTTTGTCGGCGGTGGGTGTACGGCCACGTATTAGTTTGGCCCAAGAAGCCGGTATCCAGGTGCAACGCGGCGTAGTGGTTGACCGCTCCCTTGCAACCAGTGCGGCGAACGTATATGCACTAGGCGACTGCGCTGAAGTAGATGGCCATGTCTTGTATTACGTGGCACCCCTCATGGCCAGCGCTCGAGCTCTCGCAAAAACACTCACTGGCACTCCAAGCGAAGTGTATTACGGCGCGATGCCCGTCATGGTAAAAACCACCTTATTCCCCGTTGTGGTAAACCCGCCCCCTCGAGAGGCTGCTGGAGAGTGGCGTCTGGAAACTAAGGGCGAAAACGGCGTAAAAGCGCTATTCTTGTCCCCAGACGGAGAGCTTCTGGGTTTTGCCCTCACAGGTGATTGTGTAAAAGAAAAGGAAACCCTTGGCAAAACTGTCGGTCCAATTATGCGATCTCGGTAAAATGGTCGCGGAAATAGCCACTACAGCGCGACTTAGCCCTTCGACTTTTAAGGACGGAATGTTTGTGTATGCACATAAACCCACGCTTTAGCTTAGCGCTCGCACTGATAGCACCTACCGTGCTATCAGCTCAACTCAATGTGAGCCTCGGTTCCAACGCCGGGCAAACGCTGCCCGACCTCACGGGCGCTGTGGTTTACCTAATTAGCGACGACAAAGCCTTAACTGCTCATATGGCCGAGACCAAAGCGGCGAATGCCAGCGCAGAGATGGCTCAGCACAAGCTGCAGTTTGACCCTTATATTCGAGTTGTGCAGAGCGGCACCCCCGTGTCTTTTCCAAACAAAGACGACGTGGCCCACCATGTCTATTCCTTTTCACCGAACCACGCTTTCGAATTAGAGCTATACAAAGGGCGCGATGTACCCGAAAAACACTTTTCAAGCCCTGGAGTGGTTAACTTAGGCTGCAATATCCACGACTGGATGCAGGGTTATATCTATATTGTTGATACACCTTGGTTTAGCCAAGTAGTAAACAACAGTGGGACAAAAGATAGTGCGGCAAAGCAAAATGGCCAAATAGCACAGATATTCGATGTGCCAAAAGGCGTTTACACGCTGCGTTTCTGGCACCCCGGAATGGATCGTAAAGAAGCGGTAAACCAAACCATTGATATTCAGCACGACGTGCAAACGGTGAACTTAGCCCTCAGCTATACCATAAAAAACAGCGCTCAGCCTTTGCCTCCAGAGGAGCAGTTTGATGACAGCAGCGACTACTAAAAAAACCACGGGTAAAGCTTTACTGAGTTTTCGCAATCGAATTTTTGTGGGTTTTTTTGCAGTCCTGCTGCTACTTCAAGGCATAACCGCCCTGTTCTCTTGGAATGCATTGGACAGCGGCGTACAACTGCAAATGGCCGAGGCGCTGGAAACCAGTCGCCGGCTTTTTCAAAGCGAATTTAAGTCACGAAATCAATATTTGCAAAGTTACGCCGGCACCTTAGCTCGCGATACCGCACTGCAACGCGCCATTGGATTTCGAGATCTAAAAACTCTCAAAAGCACACTCAACAATCATATTGCACGTGTCGGTGCTGACATTGCTTTTGTCAGTGACTACGAAGGCGCGGCGGTGAGCAGCACAGTGGTCATTCCTGTGGAAACACACCGCAAGATTATTGTTCCTCTCGACCCGCGCGATGATCGTATCAATGAAACAGTGATCAACATCGACGGGCGTTTTTATCAACTAGTGATTGTGCCCATTACTCAAAGCGGTGTGAATGTTTGGTTGAGCATCGGCTTTGAATTTGACAGGGTTCTTGCCACACATTTCAACGACATCACAGGGCTTGGCATTAGCTTTATCTCAGAAAACGACAAATCAATGAAGGTAGTGGCCTCCACCCTCTCAGACATTCACTCACGCTTGCCACTGATAGAAGCATCGCATTCAAAATTGCACAGTGGCGAACCGCACTTCCTCTCCAGCGAACAGAACATCATGCAGGTGGGTCACCTAATTGCTCGCAATGGCGGCGAAAGTCTATTGGTTGTTATTCAAAAAACTCGCCAAGGTCTATTCGGCTCTCTAACGGATTGGTGGGCGAAGTTATTAGGCTTATTTACTCTTTCGCTGTTTGCGGTCAGCATTGTCGCCGCCATCATCGCCAGAAGCGTAACAAAGCCAGTAGAAGCGCTCCTTAGTTTAGTAAAAAAAGCGGCCGGTGGTGAGTACCACACCCCCATCGAAACTTGGCGCCAAGATGAGATAGGCGAGCTGGCCAACGAGTTTCAGGCGATGAATTTGGCCGTGGCCGAGCGCGAGCGAGAAATACGCTTTCAAGCAGAACGCGACGGACTCACAGGTTTACAAAAAAGAGACGTTTTTGTTCGCTCTTTGGCTCACACCATTGAAAACAACTCCACTCCAAACCCTCAATATTGCGTCGGCTTACTGAACATCAACCGTTTCAAAGACATTAACGACACCCTTGGCCACAACAATGGCGACCAACTTCTAGTACGTGTTACCGAGCGCCTAAAACAATTATTCGGCCCAGACACCCTCGCTCGCCAAGGCGCCGATCAGTTTTTATTTTTCCTTCCGTTCTCGGAGTATGGGGAGCTACACGAGATATCTCAACGCATCACCAAGGTCTTTGTCGAACCCTTTGCTCAAAGCGGTATTAAGATCGCTCTATCAAGCACTCTGGGGCTGGCAATCTATCCGGAGCACAGCCGCGACTACACCACTCTGATTCGCCTCGCCGAGATTGCAATTTCCTCGGCAAAAGAGAAGCGCTTGGATTTTGCAATTTACGACAAAAAGAATGACAACCACAGCGTGCAACGATTGTCTTTGATGAGTGATTTACCCAGCGCCATTACCAATGGCGAATTAGAGCTCTACTACCAACCCACCTTGAGTTTACAGGAAGACGGCTCACACAAAGTGACGAAAACAGAGTGTCTAGTGCGCTGGCACCACCCTTCCTATGGCTTCATCCCACCAGACGACTTCATCGCTTTGGCTGAACAGTCTGGCAGTATTACCCTACTCACCCAGTGGGTGCTGACATCAGCACTTAAACAATGCCAACAGTGGCGGCAAGCCGGTTATGAAATTGGCGTTGCAGTGAATATTTCTGCCATCGATTTGTTTCGCGGCAATCTGCAAACCAGCGTGCCTGAATTACTCAAGCACTATGAAATACCCAGTGAAATGCTCACACTGGAAGTTACTGAAAGTGAAGTTATGGAAGACCCAGAGCACGCCTTTAATATATTACGGGATATTAAAGCACTGGGGGTTCGCTTATCGGTAGATGACTACGGCACCGGCTATTCATCCTTAGCCCATCTCAAGCAACTGCCGGTTCACGAACTCAAAATAGACAAAAGTTTTGTCATGGATATGAGCCGCGATAAAGACGATGCAACCATCGTAAAGTCTACTATCGAGCTCGGCCATACCATGGGTTTAACGGTGGTCGCCGAAGGTGTAGAAGACAAACATACACTGGGCCTGTTGAGTAAACTTGGCTGTAACTACGCTCAGGGCTATTATATCAGCAAACCCATGCCCGTTACTGAACTGGAAAAATGGCTATCAACAACCGACTATGCGATAACCTTGTCTCCCAAATAAGACTTGGCTGCCTGTTAGCACTGCTCAACCTAAGCGCACAGGCTAATACCAGCAGCCCTCTGCATATTCGTGGCATGCTCGACGTACAATTACAGACGCAAAATGACGGCAGCCAAAGCTGGCTAAATGACGGCGCGTCGGGCCTACGTTTTAGCGACAATGACTCAGCTCTGCAATTAGCTCAGGCGGGTTTGGACATTAGTTACCGACTCACCCCAACCTTGCGCGCCAAAAGCACGTTGCTTGCCTACACGGGTGACGAAACCGAAATTACCGCCACTGAAGCTTTTTTGCATTACCGCCCTGTGCCTACCGGCCCATGGCGCCAAGAATGGCGTGTGGGCATGTTTCATTTACCCATGTCTTTGGAAAATCGCGGCCCTCTGTGGAGCTCCCCCTACAGTTTAAATTCTTCCACCATTAATACTTGGCTCGGCGAAGAGATGCGCACCATCGGCGCCGAAGGTCGCTGGACTTTACCGGGTAAATTTTGGGACAAAAATTGGGACTTAGCCTTTATTGGCTCGCTGTATGGCTACAACGACACGGCCGGCACCATGCTGGCTTGGCGCGGCTGGGCTCAACATGATCGCATTGCAGGTGTGCGCAGCAGTTACAGCATTGCCCCGCTGCCGCAGGTTGGCCCCGGCGGTTTGTTTGACAGCCAAAAACAACGCTATGAACCCTTCGTAGAAACCGACCACAAGCCAGGGTATTACTTCGGCTCAGAGCTGGCCCTAGGTGAGCGATTGGCACGTGGTCGAAAATTAAAGCTGAGTTATTTTTACTACAACAACCGGGCAAAAAGCACGGCGGTTAAAGGGGGGCAATACGGTTGGCGCACCCGCTTCCAGCAACTAAGTGCCCATTGGCGTGTGACCAACAGTGTTGAAATTCTAGGCCAGGTTTTGAGCGGTGACACACTAATGGGGGCGGGGCCCACCACCAGCATAGATGCTGATTTCTGGGCCGCCTATGCGTTGATAAGCAAACGCTGGGGGCCTCATCGGGCCACTTTGCGCTGGGACCGCTTTGAAGTGGAAGACCTTGATCAAACGCCCCACGACACCAATGACGAACACGGTCGCAGCCTAATGCTTGGCTACAGTTACAACTGGGGGAAAGGCTGGAAAGCCAGCCTTAACCTCACGCGTTGGCAGAGCGAACGGCCTGGGCGGCACTACATTCCCGGCCACCCATCACGGCCCTTAAACACCCAGCAATTACAGCTCAGTTTGCGCCGTTATTTTTAACTGGGGTTCAGTTTTACAACTGCTCTAACATGTATTCCGCGGCGCTCACCTTGAACTCACCGGGCGCTTCAACATTCAGCTGGCTGACCACACCGTTATCTACCACCATAGAAAAACGCTGGCTGCGCTGCCCCATAAGGAAACCACTGGCATCCATCTCTAAACCCAGAGCCACTGCGAGTTCAGCATTGCCGTCAGACAGCATATCAATTTGACCTTCCGCATTGGATGCACGACCCCAAGCCTGCATTACAAACGCATCGTTGACGGAAACGCAGGCTATTTTATCTATGCCTTTGGCTTTCAAAGCATCGCCATGAACCACATAACCCGGCAAGTGCGCCGCGGAACACGTAGGTGTGTAGGCACCCGGCACCGCGAATAGAGCGACTTTGCTGCCTGCAAAATATTCGCTGGTAGTGGGGGTTTGCATACCTTCGTCGTTGAGAAAGCCCAACTTAGTTTCTGGCATTGTATCGCCAACTTTTATAGTCACTGTGCGTACTCCTGTTATTCAATATTAATCACAATTTAGACAAAGCTAATAATGAAGCTTAGGGCAAAGCCCGCCTTCTGTTAAGTCTTATTGGAGGCAATACTTGATAAGTTTTGTGAGTATTTGTGAGCACTATTGCCATTGCAGCCAGGAGAAATCTGTTTCATCGTATAGTACTACTTCTAAGGGTACCCTCTTTATGCCAAGCTTCCCCGAATTTGACCTCCCCGCCCCAGGCGAAACCACTCGCCTGCACGAGGGTGTTTACTGGCTTCGTATGCCACTGCCCTTTGCCTTAAACCATATCAACCTTTACTTGCTGGAAGACACTGACGGCTGGTTTATCGTTGACACTGGCCTTGGCGGCAAAACCACAGAAAAGCATTGGCGCACGGTCTTTGATTCAGCGCTGAAGGGAAAACCCGTAAAAGGGATTATCGCCACACATATGCACCCCGACCACATTGGCCAAGCTGGGTTTCTCAATGACCACTGGAAGGCGCCGCTGTATATGACCCGCGGCGAATACTTCGGCACTCGCGCGCTGTCTGGCCCGGAAACGGGCGCCAGCCGCTGGAGTGACGCAGAGCATTACCGTCGGGCCGGTGTGGATGAAATTCAAATCGAAGCGGCCATCAGTGCCGAGTCTGGCTTTGGCAATTTCATCACCCCAATGCCTCGCAGCTATCAGCGCCTGCAGCACGGCGCAAGCTTAAAGATCAACGGCAGTGAATGGCGTATCGTTGTAGGCTCTGGACACTCGCCAGAACACGCGTGTTTGTTTAATGAAACTTTGAATTTGTTGATTTCCGGCGATCAGATTTTACCCAAAATCACACCCAATATTAGCGTGTATTCAACTGAGCCTAATAGCAACCCACTGGCCGACTACCTAGACTCCCTGCCACAATTTCTCGATCTACCAGAAGACGTGCTCACCTTGCCGGCGCACAATTTTCCGTTTATAGGTCTGCACAAGCGCGTTCGGGAAATGCAAGAACATCACGAGGAAAAACTACAGGCTCTAATGGCCGCCACATCAAAAGCGCAAACCGCCATTGAGCTACTACCGGTAATGTTCAAGCGAAAACTGGATGGCTCGCAACTCATGTTTGCACTGGGAGAGTGTGTAGCCCACCTGAACTACCTCATGGTACAGGGCGACATGGAACGCACCTTGGAAGGGGAACAATATTTGTACCGAGCAACCCGGCAAGTAGATGCTCCAACAAGCGGCGCAAATGAAGAACTGCCAGTACAGCCGATTTAAAAAGGCTGTGAATACAGCCGACTGAACTCAGTTGGCTAGCGAGTAGTCACCCACAAAACCATGGCATCGCTTTCGCTGGTAGACACCAAGCAGTGCCCCATGCGCGCATCGTAATACATGCTGTCGCCTTCGGAGAGATGCACCGGCTCGTAGTATTCCGTATAAACATCGACGCTGCCCGACAGCACCAGCAAGAATTCCTCGCCCTCGTGACGCACCCAATCGTCAAAATCTTCAAAACTGCGCGCTCGCACGGTGCACTTAAAGGGCACCATTTTTTTCTGGCTAATGTCGTTTGCCAGCAGCTCGTGCTCATAAGTGGTTGTGGGGTGGGGCTTGCCCTCGCCTGCCCGAGTCACATCGCGGCGACTGTTCGCCTGCACACCCACTTCAGGGGGCACAAACAACTGCGGAATATCAATGCCTAGGCCTGCCGTCAGTTTTTGCACCGCTTGAAAGGTGGGCGAGATGAGCTCATTTTCAATTTTAGACAGAGTAGACCGTGCCAAACCGGTTAAACGGCTGGCTTCTTCCAGAGTTAGATTGTTTGCCAAGCGAATGCTTTTTAAGCGTTTACCGAGCTTGAGAGGCTCAACAAACTCACCATCATCTTGACGTGCAACCTCCAATACTGAGGGCTTTGATAAAGTACTGTCATCCGACACGGCAAACTCTCCAGATAAAAAGGGCGATAATACGGGGTTGCGGCTTAAGTCCGCAAGTTTCCTATAGGAAATATTAATTGATTATCAGAGAACCGATTGATAATATGCGCGTCATTCTAAGCTGCAAATGCACGCACTGTTCCCCAGATTCAACAATTCGGATTGCCTTATGCCTCAGCACAGTAAGACCCTCGGTCAATTAGAGTTTCATCAAGCCTTCCTTCAGCGCCATATTGGCCCAGACGCCAATCAGACAGAGGCCATGCTGAACACTCTAAAGGTGGGATCAGTGGATGAAATGATCTCGCTGACCGTGCCCGCGGGCATTCGCAAAAGCGATGATTTAGACCTAGGCAGTGCCGTGACTGAAGAGGAGGCCTTGCGCTATTTAAAAACCATTGCCGATAAGAACCAGGTGTTCTCCTCTTACATTGGCATGGGTTACCACGACACCTTGGTGCCCAACGTCATTCTTCGCAACGTCATGGAAAACCCCGGTTGGTATACCGCCTACACCCCTTACCAACCTGAAATTGCCCAGGGTCGCCTTGAGGGTTTACTGAACTTCCAGCAGATGGTTATGGACCTCACCGGCATGGAGATGGCCAACGCCTCGATGCTGGACGAAGGCACCGCTGCAGCCGAGGCCATGGCTATGTGCAAGCGGCAGATGAAGAAAAATAAATCGAATAACTATTTCGTGGACGCCGATACCCACCCACAAACCATTGCCGTTGTGAAAACCCGCGCCGAGCATTTTGGTTTTGAAGTCATTGTCGGCAACCCAGCAACCGAACTCTCACAGCAGGACATTTTTGGCGCTCTGCTGCAGTACCCAGGCTCTACTGGCGAAGTAAAGGATATTGAACCCATTATTGCCCAAGCACACAGCATGAACGCGCTGGTCACCGTGGCCGCCGATATCATGGCCCTAGTGCTGCTGAAGTCACCGGGCTCAATGGGCGCCGATGTTGTGGTAGGCACCAACCAACGCTTTGGTGTGCCCATGGGCTTTGGCGGCCCACACGCGGCCTTCTTTGCCTTCCGAGAAAGCTTCAAGCGTGCCGCACCCGGCCGCATAATTGGTGTCTCTATTGACAGCAAAGGCAAGCAGTCTCTGCGCATGGCCATGCAAACCCGCGAGCAACATATTCGCCGCGAGAAGGCCAACTCAAACATCTGCACTTCACAGGTTCTGTTGGCCGTGATGAGCGTATTCTATGCAATTTATCACGGCCCAGAAGGCCTAAGCCGAATTGCCAACCGCATTCACCGCCTCACCGGTATCGTGGCCAAGGCCTTGAGCGCCAACGGTATTAAGCTTGCCCACGACACCTACTTTGACACGCTCACCCTAAACGTTGGCCAAAACCAAGAGGCGATCAGGCAGCGTGCGCTATCGCAGGAAATTAATCTGCGTGTTATCGGTGACAATCAACTGGGCCTTAGCATCAATGAAACCACTACGCTTGCCGACATAGAACTTTTACTAGAAGTCATCATTGGTGGCGAACACGGCTTAGAACTTAGCTCCATAGATGCTCAACTGGCCATGGGCCCACACGGAATAGCTCAAGCCCAGTTGCGCGACGACAAGATTCTTAGTCACCCCACGTTCAACCAGTATCACAGTGAAACGGAAATGATGCGTTACTTGAAGCGCCTAGAGAGCAAAGACATTGCGCTCAATCACTCTATGATTCCGCTGGGCTCTTGCACCATGAAGCTCAACGCCACCGCTGAAATGATTCCTGTCACCTGGCCTGAATTTGGCCGCATGCACCCTTTCGCCCCCATGTCACAAGCGCAGGGTTATGCCCAGTTGTTTGAAGAGCTGGAACAAATGTTAGCGGCCTGCACCGGCTACGATGCGGTGAGCTTACAACCCAACGCCGGTTCACAAGGTGAATATGCTGGCCTCTTAGCGATTAAGAAATATTTTGAGAGTAAAGGCGAAATGGATCGTGAGATTTGTCTCATTCCCGCCTCAGCTCACGGTACTAATCCTGCTACCGCGCAAATGGCCGGCATGAAAGTAGTGGTCACCAAGTGCGATGACATGGGCAACGTAGACCTGGCCGACCTGCGCGATAAAATTGAGCAGTTTGACAAGCAGATTGCCTGCATCATGGTTACCTACCCCTCCACCCACGGTGTTTTTGAAGAAGGCATTACCGAACTCTGCCAAATGATCCACAACATTGGCGGTCAAGTTTACATAGATGGTGCCAACATGAACGCCTTAGTGGGCGTCGCCGCTCCTGGAAAATTTGGTGGCGACGTTTCGCACTTGAACTTGCACAAAACATTCTGCATTCCTCACGGCGGCGGCGGCCCCGGCATGGGCCCTATCGGTGTTGGCAAACACCTAGAACCTTTCTTGCCCGCCCACCCAGTGCAAGAGGTTCCAGGCACAAACATAGCAAACGGCACCATCTCAGCCGCGCCTTGGGGCTCGGCCTCCATCCTTCCCATCAGCTGGATGTATATCAAAATGATGGGCAAAGAAGGCATGAAGCAGGCCACTGAAATGGCCATGGTGAACGCAAACTATGTCGCCAATAAACTCAGTGAGCACTTCCCGATTTTGTATCGCGGCACCAACGGTTTTGTGGCTCACGAATGCCTGATAGACCTGCGCCCTCTAAAAGAATTGAGCGGAATTAGTGAAGAAGATATTGCCAAGCGCCTGATGGATTTTGGTTTCCATGCGCCCACCATGAGCTTCCCAGTTTCGGGCACATTGATGATTGAACCCACCGAGTCTGAATCGAAGCACGAGTTAGACCGTTTTGTGGAAACCATGGCTATTATTCGCAAAGAAATTCAGCAAGTAATTGATGGTGAATATTCGGCTGAAGACAATCCTCTGCACAATGCGCCGCATACACAAGACGATGTAATGAGCGATGAATGGGCACACAGCTATTCACGCGAAGTGGCAGCGCGGCCGGCAAGCTGGCTAAAAGAACATAAAGTTTGGCCCACCGTAAACCGCATCGATAATGTTTATGGAGATAGAAATTTGATTTGTTCTTGCCCGGGGCTGGAGGCTTATTTGTAGGGGAAAGCTGCTGTCGGTTTTGAATAAAGATTGTGAAAAGGATTTCTAAGATTGTGAATTTAATAAAGATTGTGAATCCAGCAGCCCAGGATGGGCTGTCGCCTCAGCAAACTGCCCTAATGGCATCAGGCATTTAGTCTAGGGTCGCATCGACCAAGCCCCAATACAGTAGGCCGTAGTCAAGGAAGTACGACTATTCCATTGGATGGCTCCCAAAACGGACATTAGGGGTAACGCTTATGATACAGACACCTCATTCCGCTTTTGACTGTGGGTTCAACCGGTGATTGCAACGCTATAATCTTCATACGAGGAGAAAGCGTAGCTATGAAAAGAAGAAAACGGATAAATTACACCGCTGAACAAAGATCCTTGATGTGGGACCGCTATCAAAAAGGTGAGTCCCTCGCAGATATTTCTCGTCTATTTGGTAGGTTTCATTCGTCCATCGAGCGTGTCATCGCTAAAACTGGTGGCATCCGGCCGCCAGAGAGAAAGCGCCCCAGCAACTGTTTGTTGCCATCTGAGCGAGAAGAAATCTCTCGAGGTCTGGTCGCTAAAGAAAGTATGCGATCGATAGCTGTTCGCCTCTCTCGCTCCCCCTCCACCATTAGTCGTGAAATCAATCGTAACGGCGGCTGCCATGACTATCGCGCCATCAAAGCTGACAAGGCAGCATGGGAGCGAGCAAAAAGACCAAAACCCTGTAAGCTATTATGCAACAAACCTTTGAGCCGGATAGTTGCCAAGAAGCTCAAAGAGCAATGGTCACCTCAGCAAATATCAGGCTGGCTGAAAAGAACATACTCATCAGAGAGTTTTTACGTGTCACATGAAACGATCTACAAAACACTCTACATACAAGCGCGCGGGGCTTTAAAGAAAGAGCTTGTTCAGTGTTTGCGTACACAACGAGTTAAGCGCAGGTCGAAGCACTTCAGCCGTAAAGGCTTGGGACAGGGCAAGATAGTTGATGCGGTACGTATTAGCGAGAGACCAGCTTCAGTTGAGGACCGCGCCATACCTGGTCACTGGGAAGGCGATCTAATTGAGGGCAGTAGCAATAGTTATGTAGCAACGCTGGTAGAGCGTCATTCACGCTACGTCATGCTCGTTAAGCTAACGAACAAAAAGTCAGCGACCGTTATAACCGCACTGATCAAGCAGTCGAAAAAGCTACCGAGTGAACTATACAAATCGCTGACATGGGATAGGGGCTGTGAGATGCACAACCATAAGCAGTTTACAATTTCGACCGACATTCAAATCTACTTATGTGACCCTCAATCTCCATGGCAGCGGGGGTCAAACGAAAATACGAACCGACTGTTGCGGCAGTACCTACCCAAAGGCACAGACCTTTCTACTCACACACAAGCCAAGCTAAATTCCATAGCTAGACAATTAAATGAGCGACCAAGGAAAACCTTGGATTATGAAACGCCAGCTGATAGGTTTAGTCAGTGTGTTGCAACCACCGGTTGAACCCACAACCCATAGTAGACATAACATTAAAAGTCACATTCAAACGCTAGTGGGTGTCTCATAACGTCTGCGACGTTATAGGTAGAGGAGCCTTGGCTCGTGCGTAAAATTTGGGTAGGTGGCTTTTTTGAGCATGCGTAGAGTATTAGTCACGATTGCGCCCCTATCGGTTAGTTGAAATGATGGAGAGGTTTCTCCATGATGGGTGCCTGATTTATTTCGTTTTCTACTTCGATACCCTAAAGTTATGGGAGGAAAAAGCGTGAAATCCACCCTTGATGCCACAGTTGCTGGTATGTTTGTTAGAATTTATATGCCTGACTTAAGTTTTCAAGTTGGTTCAGTGGGGAAAAATAGTGTTGTTATTTGATGGCAATTATAAGAGAACGATAACCATAGCTCTCTTGGGTGCTTTGGTTTTTACGTCCAACTTTGTTTTTGCGGGCTATTACAAAGATCGAAATCAGTTTATTAATGAGCTGAGAGATTCGATTTTAAAGAGTGATATGAAGGCTGTCAAAAAATCATACTCTAGGTTTTCCCGAAAGTTTTCTTGTTTGAAAGACAAGAAGCTAATGACTACCAAATACAGTAAGGTAGTAATCAAAAGGGTTCTAAACTCCTGCAAGAACAAGAAAGATGGTGAGGGTGAGGCAACTGCCCTGCATTACGTAGCGGCGGCGGGAGGTAGTGTTGACGTGTTTGTGGATAGTGGGGCTGACGTAAATTTACTTAAAAGTTCGGGTGTCTCACCTCTTTGGTCCTCATTATTTTCATCAACGAAATTATCAGCTACAAGTATTAGAAATATAGAGAAACTAATAAACGCAGGGGCTGATATAAATCTATTGTCTCCATCGTCGGGCCATACTGGCGGAATGGTTACACCAATTCATTATGCCGCGACGAAGGATGCTAGGGTGGTATTGATGTTACTAAAAGCTGGAGCGCATACTGAAAGCCTAGATCATGAGGGTAGAACAGCTCGAGAGGTTTTCAGTTTCAATCGCGATTTTCACCAGTCAGGCAACCCCGTTCAGTACCAAAAATCAATCCAATTATTTTTTGATATTGGATCCGGTAGAGGGTTGGCTGAAGCCCATGGTAGTAAAGCAGCAGGCCTCCATTTCAGCGGAAACGGTCGACTATCTAGTGAGTTTCAGAAGATTGATGATTCTAACAATCAGTGGTTTGAAAAGTATAAAAAAACATGTCATACACACGGTCCATCAGCGCAAACCGACACTTGGATTGCATGGTCAGGGAATTATCACGGTTCATCCCGCATTCCTGATACATCACCTAGTGAAGCGCGAAAGCTCCTCGTGCAAGAGTTGGTGGACATAGAATCTCTAGTTTCTGAGTTGCCAGATGGTTACAGTGCCTTACACCGAGAAGCTAAGAATACATTCGATGCGGTTGTGGCTGGTGATGTATCTTGCACTGAAGAGGCCTGTGATAATTATAAGAAGCTATTTGAGAGAAGCATAAGGAATTTGAAGAACAGTATTTCGACATGTGAAAAGGAATATCAAAGCCGATTGTCCACAATTGCTTTTATAGATAAGAAGAAAACGCCATCATTGAGTTTTGGAAAGTTAGTAGCGTTATCAGGAGGGGTCATTCTGGCCAACAAGGCAGGGCTTGGTGCAGAAGACACTGTCGAATTCATGGCAGCCTACTCGAAAGATGTAATGGGTAATACAACCTCCAACATCAATGAGTTACAAACAAAACTCAGCTCAAGCTACTCATCTGGCGATGCCGTCGAGGAATTTAATCGGAAACTGGCTGATGTGGTCAAGCAGGCGAAAGAAATTCAGGCTGGAAAAGTTCAATCGAATCTATCTGCTAAGTCGTCTCTCGCTTCTCAAGTGCTCCCATCAAGCGTAAGTGCCTCCACTACCTACTCAACAGACAACTCGGTCAAATCTCCCAACCTTGGTGCGGCTGCCTCATCCTGTTCTATGGGGGAGTTAATTGGATCTGCAAAAGGGTATAGGGAGCATGTACAGTACTCAGTCTTCTATCAAAAGTCAGGGATGATCGGTAAGTCTGATGAGTACTATAGGCGGAATGCTATGTACACCAATGATTTTTCTAATCAGGCAAGATCCCAGGCGACTGAATCATGTGAATCGAAAAGTATGAAGCTTCGCTCTGAAAGTTTCTTTGGTGCAGATGTTTGTGGTGGGGTTTTCCGTGAAACAAGATCGTGCGTACTTCCAACGGAGTTTACTTGCTATACGCCTTGTGCGGGCAAGAGTAGTGGTGCGAATCTCGGGTTTGCTAAGGAATAGCTTATACTTTGAAGTGTTTAAAGCAGGAAATTGATGGAATACCCAATGAGACTTATCATTCGGCGGTCAGAAAACCAGCGTTAAATGGAGAGGAACTGTGTGTTTTTCTTTTGATCCAGAAATTTATTTTAGTCCGAAATTGGCACAAAACGACTGACGATGGAATCTGAGGGATAGGTCTGTAGCTGACTGACCTTTCTCCCTGATTTCGAGCCATGAAATCTATGAGGTTTCCAACTAACCTAATTCATCGGACCACGACACCACTCATATTGAAAACAAGCAGGCGATACGAAAAATTTTATTGTAGAATCCCTGTACCGCCTCTTGAGGAGTTTGCAATGGTTTTAAAATGGTTATATTTACCTGTTTTAGTACTAATTACGAGCGGATGTACACTTACAGAAGATTATCGTTCATTCTCGAAATCACACGGAAAAATACATAAGGAAATGCTCCTGAGTGAGGTCTTTGAGCAGAGCTTAGCTGACTATTTAATTCTCTTGAAAACAAAAAACATCACTGGCCAAACATCCATTGAGAAGCAACCCGTCAGTGAAACCTGTGAACGTTATATTCTTGACATCCGCTATTCTCGCGCCAATCCAACTAACCCAGGTAAATTCGATGTTTATGTCTTCTGCAATATAAATTTACTCTCATCTAAACAAATGATACCCAAACAATCATTTGCCAATAAAGAGTCATTTTTAAAAGCATTGAGTACAACATATGACCCTTGGGCCAAATCGATGAAGTTTAAAGTGGCGTCCCCGCCTAAGTTTATTGGTGGAGTTTATGATCATTATGAATTCACTACCAACCAACGCGCCATGGTTTCAAACGTATCTTCTATTGATTAGTCACCACCTATCGTTTGAAATTATTAACAAGGCTAACACTACCCTCTGCTCTGCCCCAACACTTCACTACCATGCTACTTGTGAGATCAATCTTCATCAAAGAATACCCCCTCCTCTTAAAATCCCAATATGGAGTCCTAGGCTAGTGGTATAAAACCCCTTTCCCATGAAAGGGGCATATCATGTCAGCGGTTTGAAACTGCTTCCAAGTAACTGAATCGCCTGAGATGTTTTTCGTTAAAGTGTGAAATCCGTGCCATGTAGTCAGGATTATTTTCACGAAATTTATTGCCACTTTCAGATGAGTTATAATAGATTACGGTCACATCGTCGGGACGACTCATACCTTGCGCATTGACCACATGGATACTGGCTTCAGCGTTATAGTGATCTTTAACATGGCCGACAGCCGCACTCAAACTCAGCAATTCAGTTTCGCGTTGCTGAGGTGATATATTATTGTAGTCACTAAGCTTAATTATGTAGCTTCGACCAGTTCCGGGTTCACTAAGGCCGAGATGACCAAACTGGTTGATCGGGCCCTCCAAGAACTTACTGTTGTTACCGGCGGCATTGATTCTTTTTAGTAATGACGGGAATTTACCATTGCTTAGTAGACTGCGTTCGCATTCGATCAAAATGAAACTATCTAGCGCGCCTAGCTCATACGTACCTTGGTCGTTAATAATCATTCCTTCTCTGCGCAACACACAATCACTCGCGACGCTGTCTTTTTCTAACTGTTCAACGGCTGAACGGACCGCGCTCTTATTAGTAGCTTGAAATAAGCCCAGTAATCCAATTGTTTCTGCTTGGGAAAATTGGCTCAACGCTAACCAGCCAATGGCGGTAGTTATTAGTAAGTTTTTAATGCCATTGGGGACAGTGGTTTTTTTCATCATGTAGTTCCTTTAAATTAAACGGCCATTGAACTGGTGAACAATATTTTCACCTCTTTGAATGCAACTTCTCGCAACGGCAATATTGCCTTGTATTCTTCATTGGTAAAGGCTTTTTGTGCCATCTCGTGCGAGGGGTATTCGACGATTAACATAAGCTGTGGCGTACCGCCATCACCAAGGTTGTCGGTTACTTGGTATTTGCGTTGTACTACCCCGCCATGGGCCTCGCCGTTGGCATTTGAACGACGTGAATACTCCTTAAACTCGGCTGTATTCATACCATTTGGATTAAACGTTGCTTCCACAATGACAGTGGCTTTTTCGATCGTGCTAGAGTTTCTATCGTTCATGGCTGGCCTTTAGTCGCTTGCTAGGATTAATGGCTATTATCACCAGTGAACGATACAATTAAAAACAGATATTATTAAAATTCTATGGAATAATTCTTGTGCTAATGTCGAGGTCGCCGAAATGAAAGTTGATTTAAATAAGGCGCGAACCTTTGTTGAGGTGGTTGATAGCGGCAGCATTACCGCAGCTGCAAACCGACTATTGCGTACGCAGCAGGCGATATCATCGCAACTACAACAGCTGGAAGCGGAAGTGAATTTAAATCTGTTTGATAGGCAGGGACCAAAGATTATTCTTACAGAGGACGGCGAACGTCTATTCCAACAATTCAAACATCATGTGCTCGCGATGGAGAGTGCCGTACAGGATTTGAAATCAGAGAAGCAGCATGCCGGCGGAGTGATACGTTTAGGTGCCTGGTTAGAACAGGCAGTCAGCTACCTGCCTGAAATGATACAAAAGTTTAAACAGCTTCACCCTATGGTTGAGTTTACTTTACTCTTGGCTGAGGATGCTGAAATTGAGCAAATGCTAGTAGACAATCGAGTCGATTTTGGTTTTCAGGTGTATTGCCAGGACAAGAAGCTGTTTAAATGTGAGCCCGTATATAGGCAACCCTTGCTGCCGGTTATCTCCAGACGTTTCCTAACTCTACATAAAGCCCCTGCGTGTATCGAAGATACTCTGGATTGCCCTTTGTTAGATTATGCAGACGAATACTCTGCTTACAATATGTGGATAGAAAAGAATTCACGCGAGTTGTTACCGCAGGCCAGGAAGAAGATACGCAGTGTTACAATCTCAAACAACGTTGTTCTAAAGCAATTGGTACTTCAGGGATTGGGCATTGGGTTTTTACATCAGGAGGCGATACAGGCTGAGTTGGAGGTTGGTGAATTAGTCCCACTTTTCAGCCACGCCGGCAACCGGAATATTCAAGTCGAACTCGACATGGTGTATAAACGAAAACAAGTTCTCAGTTATGTCCATCAGCAATTTGCAGATTTTCTACGCCAGCAACGTGACAGCTGGATGGTGTAATCTTAGCTTAGCTAAGCAAGCCCAAGTTTTTGTAAGCACATAGATAACTCTGCCTAAAAGCTTACTGACGCAGCTCGGGCCCCGTCTAATTGCATCCAAAAAAACAACAACCTACGCTGTCGGAAAAGCATCCTTCTTGACAACTCGTTAATGTGGCGATTCCTCAATGACTATTTAGGATGTCCTCACTATGAACTTCAACAGCACGATAGCGCTCATTACCGGCGCAAATAAAGAAAACGGAATAGGTCGCGCTCTAGCCAATGCATTATTAGAAAAAGGTTGCCAGAAGATATATGTAACGGCCAGAGATGTCACATCCTTCAACGATATAGAAGCTTCATCGGCCGGTCGTGTGAAGCCCATTCAACTAGATATAACCGACCACAAGGCAGTTGCACTATTAGCTGAGAGTTGTTCCGACTGTAATTTACTAATCAATAATGCGGGTATAGCCGGCGGGGGCTCCTTGCTACAACCTAAATCGGTATTTGGCGCTCGCTCGGATATGGAAGTTAACTATTTTGGAACGCTTGCTATGTGTAGAGCATTTTCTCCCATCTTGATCAAAAATGGAGGGGGAGGAATTGTTAATATATGTTCCGTGGCTGGATTGGTTGGAATACCGGTAATCGCAAGTTACGCAGCATCGAAAGCAGCCTTACATTCACTAACACAATCCATACGCGGTGAACTAGCGAAAAAAGGAACCCTGGTCGTTGGCGTTTATCCTGGCCCCATCGATACCGAAATGGGCAAGGGACTGAACACAGATTTAGTAGCACCTTCAGGCGTCGCGACTAAAGTATTAGATGCAATTGTACATCGTCAAGAATCGGTCTTTCCGGACCCCGTTGCTCAACGAATACAACGAGGCTTACGGCAAGACGCTCAGGCGATCGAAAAGGAATTCGCAATCGAGTTTGGAGGGATTCGACTTGCCTAAAGGTGCCTATATCTATTCAAGTTAAACTCTACTCAATGAGGAGCTGGCTTAATAAAGTGGCAATAAATGATAATCACAGGATAACCAACAGATAGCATCGTATTCATCATCCATAATTCCCGCTCAAGGCTTGGCGTATAAAATGCGTCAAGCCCCGCAATATGTACTGAGGCCCATTGGTAGATATAAAACAAGATAACGGATAACACCAATACACCTAATGAGCGTATCAATCCTCTAATGGGCTGAACTCGATGTGCAAGCCATTGATAGCCCGTATTCTCTTGAGCCAAAAAAACCGCCATCAAACACGGAATCACCAAGGTCGCCAGATAAAAACTCTCTCGAAAGGAAGGAATATATCGAAATACCGACAGAATCACACCCGTCAGAATGGCGACGACTGTAAAAAACAATATTCCTCTAAGCGGCTGTATACTTGTGAGTGGCCATCTGTCGACCACGACATTCAGCGCAGTAATGTCAAAGAGAGCCAGTATCGCATTGACTAACAAGGCGGTATACCCAAACGCTAGGAAATGCCAGATGCCTATGCCGTAAGTGCTTTCGACAAGAGACCCGAAAATCGGATGTGAAGGGGTATCGAAACCAATGAAGGCCAGTAGGATATAGGCGATAATGTAGATTAAAAATAGCTCGAAAAGCGCCAACAGTGAAGGGCGTTTTTGCAGAAACTCTTTGGAAAACGATTGTAGAGGCCAAAGATCAAAAACATACACATGAAAAACTGCCACGATAATCGCAAGTGTAACCCAGGTGCTCTGAACCAAGTTTGGTGAGGAAAATCCAGGAAACAGCGAGTATGCCGCCAAACCAATGACTAAAGCAACAACGCAGACAATACCACTTAGTGTTAGGAACCTCCCCGGCTGTAGCCACCCCAGGTTTGTTTTTGGCAAATAAACACCTGTCAGCACAATCAATATAGGGATTGTGCATATACCAATAAAACCCGCCCATACACTATAGAATTGCGCGTCGCTAATATGGGCTACAAATATTGATAGCGCCACAACAACGGCACTACCCTTTAAGATATTTATGATTTGACGGGCATCATTGCTGTTCAAACTGACGTTGCTCATAAAGGTCATTATCCTTAATAATAATTTGCTATATGTTATACAGGAAGGAATCTGCCGCTAGGCAAGCGCTTGGTATTCTTCGCGGAGCAAAAGCTTGTTGATCTTGCCTGTTGCCCCCAAGGGAATGTGATCAGTAAATTCTATTCGGACGGGTAACTGCCACCGCTCCAAACGTACTTTAAGAACTTCCCACAGAGCTTCCGTAACTTCACTTACTTCGCCCGCGGTCTTTACTATAAGCAAGGGGCGTTCCTGCCACTTCGGGTCAGGTATTGATATGGCCGCGGCTAAAAGTACTCCGGTGCAGGACATGGCGGCGTTTTCGATGTCAATCGAGCTTATCCACTCACCACCTGATTTAATTACGTCTTTGCTGCGATCTGTAATTCTCAGGTAGCTCTGCGCATCAAAATTGGCAATGTCACCCGTAACAAGCCAACCATCTTCACTATGACTATCTGTTGCTGAGCTTTTAAAATATGACCTACAGCTCCAAGGACCTCTAACTTGCAAATGACCTCCCGCGACCGAATTGCGTGGGAGAACCTGGCCAGAGTCACCAACTAATCGCATTTCCACACCATATAGAGGCCGTCCCTGTGAACTTAATATGTAGGCTTGTTCTTTCGGGGTCTTTTTCACTGCATCGCCAACGAGCCGGCCGGCCGTACCCTGAGGCACTTCCGTCATTCCCCAGGCGTGTATCACCTCAACTTGATGCTCTTCACGGTAGGTGCTTATTAGATTTTCAGAAGCGGCTGAGCCACCCACTGCAACCACTTTTAAGGAACTAAATTTTAGTGAATTCTTGATCATGAAATTGAGCAGCATTTCCAGAATCGTCGGGACACCGGCAATGAAGGTTACTTTCTCGGTTTCAATCAGCTGATAGATTGAAGCCGGGTCTAAATGCAGGCCCGGCAGAACTAACTTAGCACCTGTCAACACTGTCAAGAATGGCAAACCCCACGCATTGACGTGATACATCGGCACCAGGGGCAAAACACAGTCTGAAGCCGTAATCGCAAAATTGTTGGCCATCGCTAAGGTCATCGCGTGCAAGACCGTCGCTCTATGACTATACAGAACCCCTTTAGGATGTCCGGTAGTACCCGATGTATAACACAAACCCGAAGCTTGGCGCTCATCCAGTTCAGGCCAGGTTTTGGTAATCTTGTGACCGGCAATAAACGACTCGTAATCTAGAAAACGACCCTCTGTGCTAGAACAATCATTCATCTCTATAAGACGTGGCGCTTTGTTTAGCTTGCAAACGATTGCTTCAATTTTATTCTTATAGTCAACGTCGAAAAAAATCATCATGTCGTCCGCATGATCAATGATATACGCAATCACACTATCCGATAGGCGCGGATTGATTGTGTGACATACAGCCCCTAGACAAGTTATCGCGTAGTACAGTTCGAAATGGCGAAGATGATTCTGACCAAATGTCGCTATAATACTGCCAGGTTTCACACCCGCCGAGCTTAAGGCACTTGCCAGCATTCTGGTTCGTTCAAAAACCTCAGCATAGGTGTTGCGCTCTATCTCTCCATCAAAACGTCTGGAGCACACCTGAGTGTCAGAATAATTATTTTCGCAGTGTTCCATCAAGCTTAGGATACTCAACTGACTATCCATCATAAGGCTTTTCATAATTGGGTCTCTTACCGCTTAGTATCGCTTGCGAGGGGAAGAAGGTGCTGCCACGGCCGGGCGTTTTCCAGCTGTGATGCCAGTTGTAGCAACGTAACCTCGTCCCAACGCCTGGCCGCAAACTGTAATCCAATGGGCAGATTGCTTTTGGTCACGTAAAGGGGGACTGACATCGCAGGCAGGCCTGAAACACTAAACACGGATGTTAAAGGAGAAAAACTAAATAACTGCCCGAGTAAGGCATCCACGTCAAATGGGCTCTCATTGCCGCGAATTGTACCTAACGGAACAGGCACATCAGCCAAGGTTGGCGATAGATGCACGTCAAACGCCTGCATGTAGTCTTGCATTGTGGTTACAACATCGTTTTTCTTCAAAGCCGCCAATTCAAGCTGTGTAGCCGTCAGATCCTTCGCCATGTCCATAAAATGCAGGGTTGCTTGTTCAAGCTCACCTGGCTCAGGCAAACGGCCCTTCTCTAGTGACTCGCGCTCTACAATGGCCGCAACACTTGCCGCCACCAGGGCGACTTGTGCTTCAGCAATATCTACATCATTGGGTAGCTGGGTTTCAATAACTTCGTGCCCGAGACTTCTTAGTAGGTCTACGGTAAAATCCAAGGCTAGCAAACATTCGTCACTGATATCCCAACCCTCGCCCTGCCGCCTGTCTACGCCGATCGTCAGCTTTCTAACCGGAATTTCTAGTGCTTTAAAGTGCGGATAAGGTGTTTGAGTTAGTTGCCGCCGTGTCGCCAAGTCCTTGCGAGTCCGCATCGAAATATCTAACATTACGGCAGAGTCGCGTACCGACTTACTAACAACATGCTCTATGTTAAGCCCTCCCCACACACTCGGAAAATGCGGCATTTCTGTAACGAAACCGGCGGTTGGCTTCAGGCCAAACAAACCGGTGCAAGCCGCTGGCACACGAATAGAACCAGCAGCATCGTTGGCGTGAGCTAGGGGTACCATCCCCGAGGCTACCGCTGCTGCGGAGCCGCCACTGGAGCCGCCAGGGGTACGAGTAATGTCCCACGGATTTTTTGTGTCGCCGCGCCATGCGGGTTCGGTGACGTAGCTATGAGCAAATTCGGGCAAATTGGTTTTGCCCAATATCAGAAGGCCAGCATCCTTCCATGCTTGAACTAGATCGCTATCTCTACTCGCGGGTTTTGTGTCTCGAAAAAATTTTGACGAGTAAGTAGTCGGCGTGCTCTTCAAAAACAGGTTATTGTCCTTCATCAGGAAGGGCACTCCGCTTACCGGGCTATCTGGCAGCGCCAAACGAGCAACGCTTCGAGCCTCAGGATAGTATTTTTGAGTTACAGCATTCAGCTCTGGATTCAAAGTTTCAATGTTCTCAATAGCCAGCTCAAGCAGTTCCTCGGCCGACACCTCTCCAGACTTTATTAATTCGCTCAGCCCAACAGCGTCATACTCTGAATAATTTTTTGGTAAATTCATAATCACCTCGATAAAAATTTTGCAAAAAAAACCCAGAATCAGAAATGTATTCCAATCCTGGGTAAAGTACGTATTCCCTAATACGCGTAACTGACGGTAATACCCGCGGTTCTGGGGTCATTGAACCACAAAAGATCATAGCCAAAATTTGCAAAATCTACGGTGTCTGTACGATCTACTTCATCCAAGGCATTCTTCACCCAACCTTCAATCTGAATTGATCCATTTTCAACTTCATGGCTATACGCTACAGCAAAATTCACATTGCCATGCCCGCCGCCACTACTAAGGCGGCGAGTATTGCTACGATCGAAAAAACGTCGACTAACGTAACTAAACTCTGTTCGGAAGTTTATTTCATTACCGCTATTTAGCTGGAGGTTGTAGCTCAATGTTCCATTGAAATCGAACTTCGGTGCATTCACAAGTTCATTCCCGGTGAAGTCTACCCCCGTTGGGTCCTCATAATTATCATATTCCGATTCAAGTAGTCCAATGCCGACATTGAACATCCAGTTGGCTGAAGGCAGCACAGTCAATTCAATTTCCAGGCCGTATATGGACGCATCAGCCGCATTATCCACCGTCTGCACAAAGGAACTACTGTCAGAACCAGGAACAAAAGTAAAAACCTGTAAGTCTGAGTAGTCATAAAGAAAAGTTGTAGCATTAAATCTTACGCGATTGTCAAACCACTCCGATTTTAGGCCTAGCTCGTAGCTGATCAATATTTCCGGATCAAATCCCCGCAATTCCAAGGGATTAAATACGGCACCACCGGTGAATCCACCAGTTTTAAACCCACGGCTGACCGTACCAAATGCCATCACGTTTTCGTTGAAACGGTAGTCCAGAGAGATTTTTCCGGAGACTTCAGACCAATCTTCCGACAATTCCGTAAACGGTATAAGCTGTCCAACTATGGGGCCCGGATCACCGATAAACTCGATACCCTTTCCTGGCTCAGGTGCGATAATATTAACAACTTGCTCGAAAGACCGTTCTTCATAGGTATAACGTAAGCCCGCAGTCATCGCGAGTTTATCTGTGAAGTCATAGTTCACATGGGTAAATGCGGCATAACTGGTAGTCTCCTGGTCATACTCCTGATTAGTGAAGATGGCCCCCGGCAGCCCTCGGGTGATATCGAAGTTTACTTCCGCGTCAAACTCCTCATTGAAGTAGAATATCCCCGCAATCCAACCCAGCGCCTGCCCATCATCATTAGAGGCTAATCGTAATTCCTGCGATACTTGTTCCGCGTTTATATTCCGTTCAACATGTAAAATGGTATTTGGGCTGAAATCCGGATCGGACAAAAGGCGTTGCTCGTGATTGTGAATAGCACTGATCGAGGTAAGTGATACATTGTCAAATTCAAGGCTGATATTTGCGCTGAAGCCACTATCTTCAATATCCAGACGGTCTGGTCCATTGTGGACATTTACATAAGGGTCATCATTTTGTTCGCCGTAGCCAAAAAAATCTGTAAAGCCTTCAATAACATGGGAATTGTTTTGAACTGAATCTAGATCTAAGCCACCAGTTACAGGGCTTACTAAACCACGATGCTGACCGGTTCCTAGATCGGTGTGTCGTTCACGGGCGTTGATTTTGAATAAGGCTTCGAGTCGGTCGTTAGGTGTATAGAGAAGCTGCCCTCGGATTGCCTGAGTATCTCGTTGATTCTGATCTTTCCCATCAAATGTATTAAGGTCAGTGCCTTCACGCTTATTGCTATAGCCCGATACTCTACCCGCGAGAACATCTTCCAGAATTGGAAAGCCCACCGCACCCTCAAAACGTTTTTCATTAAAACGACCCACGGTCGCCGAACCGCGCAAATCGAATTCACCATCTGGCTTGCGGGTGACATAACTAATAGCGCCACCCGTAGTATTCTTGCCGTACAAAGTGCCCTGAGGCCCCTTCAGAACCTCGACACGAGCAAGATCGAACATGGGCACATTAGACGCAACACCGGATGATAAAAACACTTCATCTACATAGGTCGCGACCGGATTATTAGTGTTTTCATTGAAGTCATTGCTACCAATGCCTCTTAAAAATATATTTGAAGTGGGTATGCCTGGGTTTTTAATCGTGAGATTGGGAACTTGGGAGGCGAGGTCTACGTTATCAAAGAATCGAAAATTCTCAAGATCCTTACCGCCAAAATTAGTTACTGAGATCGGAACATCCTGAAGGTTTTCTTCTCTTTTTTGCGCGCTGACTACGATCTCTTCGAGAACGTAATTTGCAAATTCATCGCCAGAAGATTGTCCTTGTGCGTTACTCGCGGCACATATAACGGCGAGAGCAATCCTTCCTTTTGTGGCAAATACGGGCCTACGATCGTGTGATGTCATGGGAAACTCTCCAGTTTTGCTTAGAATTATTATGGCAGCACTAAACCGCCACTGGGTCCATATTCACATAAATGCAGGATTTGAACTTCAGCAATACGGCACAACCTCTTTTCCCACAGCGCACGGCAAGATGAGTCTTATAAGATCAGAGTTTAGGAGGGTTTGGTGGATATTATTGGAAGCGGACTAGAGGTTTTTACGCAGTTCACTTGGTGTGTAGCCAAATTTAGTACGGAAACTCGTACTAAAGTGTGCGCTATTGGAGAAGCCACAATTAAATGCAATTTCAGTAATTGATTTTTGCCTGTAGGCGGGATTTTCAATAAGAGACTTGCTAAGTTTAAGCCTCTCGCCACGAATGTAGTCCCCACACGTCGCTCCATAACCTTTGAACAAATCGTGAAGATAGCGAACAGAAATGCCATTGTGCAGAGCAATTTTTGTCGGCGTAAGGTCCCAATCCTGAATATTCAGTAGGATGTACCGCCTCATCCGTCTCATTATCGCCGATCTCACGTTTGTATCAGATTTTGAAGATTTATCTGGAGAGAGAATTGATAAACTCAAAAGATTAAACAGTTGCTGAGATACAAGATTGAACTCTTCTCTTGAAAAACTGGCCGATTCGGCAACCAGCGAGCGCATAAGGTCTGATGCCACGCGAGTCAGGCCTTCAGCGTTACCAAGTGATTGGGCGCACAGCGCTTGAGGATCACTAATCCGATCATTTAACTCTCCGTATGGAACCGAAAATACGACTGTGCGAGCTACATCGTATTGATCAAACTCGTAAGGTTCAGCACTATCTATAAGAGTAAAATCACCCGGTTGAATTCTATTCTGCTTCCCAAACTGAGTCGCTGAGAACCCACTCGTCAAGGAAAACATAAATATATAACTTGAAGTGCTATCTTGTTGAACATGGTATTTTTTGCGGCTCAGATTTGCTTTTGCAGCATTGATATCAGTCAACATAAAGGTGCCCGAGCTTATCGTGGTCAATACGCCTGAATAGGGATCATCGCTAAAACTTTGAAAATCCACATGAAAATAGAGTTCATGTAGTAACTCACTCCACCAGTGACTGCTATTTACCGAATTGGGGATATCACTGGTTGAGTAACGTCTAACTATTCCAGCACTTGGGGAGTCCACGGCCATCGTACTTCCTCTCTTTAACCAACAGAGAACCTATACCATAATTCCCCCCATTACGCCAGTGCAATCATCTTTCTTCGAAACAACATAAGTACCTTCAATATCCTACCATTAAGCTGTGCAATGACAGTGTTATTACTACTATCAATATAACAGCTGTCACGCCTTCTCCCTGTGCCATCAGATAACGCCGGCAGAACGATACAATGGAGCTCGCATCACAATATTTTCTGAAAATAACAATAGAAATAATTGTTTTTATTAAATATTTTACTACTTGATACTAAGCGACAACTCGACGGAGTTTTTCGGGAAAGGCCTGCGGTCAATTTTCCCTCCGGGAGAATATCAGAGGATACAAAATGATAAGATTTATTTACGTAACACTTTTGTGCATACTTATCAGCGCGTGTGGAGGGCAGCCAAGCCTACAAGGATCAAAATTTGAAGTTGAATCTAATAACCTTTTTGGCATAGATGTAAAAAAAAGTACTAACGGAAACTTACAAAGTATAGCTTTTGCCATATTAGACGCACCTCCGGAAGTAGTGTTCAAGAAAATGGCAGACCATGAAAATCTACGTGACTGGGTTCCAATGATCGACCACTTAGTCGGAGTTAATCACGCAAAATCGATTACGCCCGGAACATCAAATGTAGGTACAGTTCGAACCTGTAACTTTGGCGGGGACGAAATCGTGGAGGACATCACTCACTGGATCCCTGGCAGAGCCTATGCTTACAGCGCGAGAGATACCATTGATGGTCCTGCAAATGATCATCTAGGTATTATTACGATTGAAAAAGGTGGAGGAAACTCATCACTGGTTACTTGGAGACAGTACTTTACACCCGTAGGTTTTAAAGGTAACTACGTCATGCCTATGATGATGAGTTATGTAACAAGTAAAGCTCTTAAGAATCTAGCCGAGGAATTTGGTGGCGAAGCCTATTAGTTAAAATCCCGTTCTGCCAGAATAATCATGAAACTAAATTGTGAGCGTAGAGCGATCACTGAGAAATGTGCCCCTTTGAGCCCGCAATTGAATCAGGGCGTTTTCTTTTTAGAAATAAGCCATTGCGGGACGCCATCGATTCTATCTTATGGATTAACTACAGCGCCCAGTGATAGTCTTCGTTTTGCTTAGCGTAATAGTATAGCTTCTTGCTAGTTAACACAGCAAAGTCCGAAACATTACTGGACTGCTCCGACTTTCTCGAGCACTTCCGCAACGTCTCTTGAGGCTATTCATGGCCAGCTATGATATTTTCACTACAAACGGCTGCTACTATATATACAATCGAGCAACTTGAGCCAGTTACAATAGGGCTGTCATGACCCCCCTTAGAACTTGATCAAATATTTAGCCCAAAATACGAAGCCCCATCTACCGTGATTAAAATGGTCAAAGAATGATTCGCAGAGAACATCTCTAAAAGATGAAATTACGCTAGCACTAGCATACTAATAACCACATGATTATTAAAGGGAAATCATTGGTTTCCAACTTGATTTGTACAAACGCTACCCCGTCTCCTATAGATATAGACCTAAAGTTTCCAACTTAATGGGCACACAAGTAATTTCTAACTCATTGATTCTATTAGGACGCGGGTTTCCAACTAGAATTACCCTTATCAACTGGTTGAGGATAGCTAATTAAGTTGGTTAACTATTTAATGAAGATGCTTAATTTAATTAAGTTGGCTAATTATTCGCACCTCAGACTTAAACCGGTGCGCTGACCTTCAGTATGAGTCTTCAAACCTACCTGACGGCGAGTTATGTGCTGTGGGTTCAACCGGTGATTGCAACGCTATAATCTTCATACGAGGAGAAAGCGTAGCTATGAAAAGAAGAAAACGGATAAATTACACCGCTGAACAAAGATCCTTGATGTGGGACCGCTATCAAAAAGGTGAGTCCC